>ENA-ORXF01000015-ORXF01000015.1-marine-metagenome-genome-assembly--contig:-NODE-15-length-133667-cov-9.023003_pt1 | contig 133667 bp, 118 predicted proteins | sample MGYA00237864_ERZ511476 | MGnify/ENA primary metagenome ERZ511476 (study PRJEB26306, sample SAMN06343908) | marine metagenome | isolation source: coastal waters | place: Atlantic Ocean: West Antarctic...
AAATTTAGAAAGTTTATAAAATATTAACCTTATATTAAGAGCTGTATGAACAGGAGGTTCATTAGGCGCAAAAATTCAAATTAAGTGTATTGAGGTACTGGAATGAAACGAACTGGAATCTTATTATCTTTTTAAAATTAGGAGGAAAGAAAATGAATGAACCAATTCGTAAGGCTGTTTTCCCGGTTGCTGGTTTTGGAACTCGGTTTCTACCAGCAACCAAGGCTATGCCGAAAGAGTTATTACCAATAATAAATAAGCCGCTCATCCAATATGCTGTTGAGGAAGCTATAGAAGCAGGCTGTAATACGTTGATTTTTGTCACAGGTCGTAACAAACGAGCTATAGAGGATCACTTTGACCGTAACATCGAGCTAGAAACAGCCCTTAACCTTGCTGGAAAGCAAAAAGAAGCTCAGATGATTAAGCATATAGTTCCCCAAGGTGTAGAGTGTATTTTTGTTCGTCAGCCTGAGCAACTGGGTTTGGGGCATGCAGTTTTAAGTGCTGAACGTGCTGTAGGTAATGAGCCATTTGTTGTATTGTTAGCAGACGACTTTTTGATTTCTGAAGGACCCAGTGCAACTGAAGGTCTTGTAAAAGCATTTTGGAAAACAGAAAAATGTCAACTTTCGGTTATGAAAGTTCACAAAAAAGATATATCTAAGTATGGAATAATTGATCCTGGGGCTACTAAAGGAAGTGTTAAAGGGTTGATAGAAAAGCCAAAATTAGATAACGCACCGTCTAATTTAGCATCGATTGGAAGGTATGTCTTAGGACCCAGTATCTTTGAAACGTTGAGAAACCAAGAACCTGGGTATGGAAATGAAATTCAACTTGCAGATTCCATTAATAAAATGGCTATAAATGGTAAAGTAGAAAGTGTGTTGTTTGATGGGCAACGTTTCGACTGTGGTTCTTTTGAGGGTTATTTACAAGCTATCAACACAGTGGCAAGGATGATCTCCGAGAAAGGAACAGCAGTTTAAAGACTGTATTTTGAATAAAGAGGCTCTTTGCACCGATCATATGTGATAATGTGGACTTCACACTCTTGACAGCAATTCTTGCACTTCCTTTTATTGCTATATGTTTTACAGCTTTTGCATCAGCGGGAATTTCAAATTCTATAAATTTGATTGATGGGGTTAATGGACTGGCTTCAGGTGTTGTAGCCTTAATAGGTTTGGCACTTTGTATAATATCCTTTTCAGTTGGGGAGGTTGGTTTAGGAACATTTTGTATAATATTAGTTGGTTCTATTTTGGGCTTTTTTGTTTGGAATTTTCCGAAAGGCTTGATATTCTTGGGTGACGCTGGGGCATATACTTACGGTCATCTTCTTGTTTGGATTTCAATATCACTAGTCTCAAAACATCCAGAAATATCTGCTTGGGCAATATTTTGTATTTTCTTCTGGCCGATCATGGATACCGTAGCAGCTATTGTTCGCCGCTGTTTGCAAAGAGGTTCTATTAACCAAGCAGATCATATGCACTTTCATCAATTAGTGATGAGAGTTTTAGTAATTTACTCCAATGGTAGAATTTCAAAAAATTCAGTCAACCCTATATCAACAGTAATAATTTTACCGTTTTGTATTTTAATTGCATTGCTTGGAGTTTTGTTTTTAGAAAGTAGTTTTCTTTCTATACTCACAATTATTTTTGCTACTTCTTTATTTTTCGGGAGCTACTATCTCTTAATTTTTTTATTTCGATCAAGAAAATTTAGAAAGTTTATAAAATATTAACCTTATATTAAGAGCTGTATGAACAGGAGGTTCATTAGGCGCAAAAATTCCTTATACTAACAAAACGCACTCTTTTTAATATTACTACCTATGTAATATTTAACAGCCTCTCCGTTTTGTTAACTATTCTCCCCCCAATCCAATTTAGCACACCTGCAAAGATTAAGTCCCTTGACTAGTTCTTTTCTGAGTCTTACCAGTATCTCTCTAGACTAGATCATGACCCAACGTAAAATAAATATCTACCGTTAACCCAAATTAACCAGTAGAATAAATAATTGACAATATCTAAAAGGAAATAGATCAAAAAATGAATCTAGAGCAGTCTCAGAAAAATGATTATGAAATCAACCTTACTGAATTATTCCGAATTATGTGGGATGGAAAATGGCTGATCAGTGGTATTACTGCAATCGCATCTATAATAGCAGTAATATACCTGATATTTCTCCAAACAGTCTATATAGGTACACTTGAAATCAATCCTCTTCGGGATTCGGAAGCGTCAAAATATAATGAAATTGATTTCATTAATTTAAGTGCCACTAGACTCGAAAGATTATTTTTTCAAGACCTTATTACATACAAAGGTTTTGAGGAATCTATTTTAAGAAATTCGTACCTCAAAAAAAATGAAAATGAAACGGAGAGAGACTTTTCGGTCAGAGTTAAAAGGGTTGCTCGTGAATTTTCTCTGTCAAAATCAGAACAGAAAAAAGGCACTAAATTGACACTATCCTTAATAACTAGTCAACCTGACTTGGCAGTTAAAGTGGTAACTGACGCTTTGTTAATCTCGAACAACAATGTCAAAATCCAAGTCGAGAGTGAAATAGACAGACACTTAAGTGCGTATACTAAAGGCATTAAAAATAAGTTAGAGGATATCGAGATATCCTCTAACTTATCCCTAGGAAATGAGAAACTAAAAATACAATCTAGACTAGCTTTCCTAATTGAGCAAACAGCTATAGCAAAAGTTCTCGATATAAAAATAAATACAATTAATCCAACAGAATACTCTTTTCTGCCTACTTCTACACAAGAAATCACAACAAAAAAAACACTAGTAAACTCAATCTCTATCAACAAACTAGTAACCTCTATCAAAAAAGAAGAACCTTATTATCTTCGAGGATACCTTTCCATCGACAAAGAAATAGAAATACTTTCCTCTAGAGAATCACCAAAATTATTCATAGCCAAATTCATAGAAAACGAATTAAGTAAGGAGCGCCTATTACTTGACAGAACCACAATCAGAGCTAGGGAGGCAATTACATCATCTCCAATCGGTAATGATACATTTATGGCTGTCTCTTACGACATTGATTCAATCAAGCTTAAAAGCACAACCAAGTCCTTACTGATATTAGTTTTATCCATCATCCTTGGTGGAATGATTGGAATCTTCGTATTAACCATTCGCAATTTAGTCAAAAAAAATAAATAGCCTCACATTATCATGGCTGGTCCATCACCATTTTGCGATCACCAGAGTCAGAGGATGGATGAACACTATAATCGCAATGGGTTAGATGAATAGTATTCACTTTTTTGATAAGTATTTAAGAACACTTTTTTGATCACTCATAATACTAAACCTCGTCCATCAGTTTTTTCATCTGGCGCTTTAATAATAAACTAGGTGTTATTTGAAAACTTTTATAAAATATCAATGATACTTTTCGTAGCTGAACTGTCTCTGCGATTATACTTAGAGAATAAATTGATATTTTAGAATGTCCTTGATGTCATCTTCTTAATAAATTATTTTTTTGATGACAGTTTTAAATGGAAATCTAATAGTAAGAAACAAGGTTACGATATTATCAAAGGAGGAACAAAAAGGTTAGTAATATTAAACCATGATAGTAATTTATAATTATAAAGGGGTTAGTAAGTGTTAGATAAATTAAAAACGAAGAGTGAGGCTATTAAAATTCTGGCGGCCTTGGATGGATCTAAACAAATTGATTTAATTTCTAAAAATTTAACTACGTTAACAGTTCAAGATGCTTATGGCATTGCTGAAGAAATTGAGTATCTAAGAGCAGACAGAAAAGAGTATTCTGTTGGATTAAAGGTGGGGTTCACAAATCGAAATATTTGGAAAGAGTATAATGCTTCCTCCCCCATTGTTGGAGCCATTTATAACACTACTGTTAAGATGATTGACAAAACCTTCTATATAGATGGACTATCAGAACCTAAAATAGAGCCAGAAATTATTTTTAAGTTAAAAAAGACTCCAGAAGCTGGCATGAGTAATGAAGAATTAATAGACTGTGTTTCTCATGTTTCTCACGGATTTGAAATTGTTCATTCTATCTTTAAAAATTGGCAGTTTACACCGGCAGATACTATAGCTGCCTTTGGATTGCATGCGGCTTTATTATGTGGTCCGTTTGTTGAGATATTAAAAGTCGAAAAAAATATATGGCTTGAAGAGCTATCTAGCTTTAATATTACTTTGTCCTGTAATGGAAAGGAGGTAGATAGAGGTCATGCTTCCAACGTTCTTGGAGTTGGGCCATTGGAGGCACTTCGGCATATTTTACTAGATAGCAGAAATTTAGGACGTCAGGTCATTCTTAATCCTGGAGATTTAGTTACTACTGGCACATTGACAGGAGCTTTTAGTATTAAGGGTGACGAAGTATGGAGTACAGAGTTACATGGTATTAGACTTAGAGGTATAGAGGTTAAGTTTAATTAATTACCTTTAAAAAAAATAACTATTTTAGTACCCGTATGTATTTCTAAATAATTTATAATAGCCTCATACTAGTATATAGTTTTTTTTACTAACAAGGAGGCCGCTCTATCCAGGGAAATATCTTTTTCGTAAATCATCCTTTTAGAAACAGAATCAACTTCCAAACCTACAGCACCAGCGGCAATAGCTATATTTTTAGCATGCAAAGTCATATGGCCCCTTTGAATGCCTTCCGTTGCTAACGCGCGAAGTGCACCCAGATTTTGAGCCAATCCAACAGCAGCAAGAACTTGTCCAAACTCATTGGAAGAGCGAACACCTAATAAATTTATGCATGATTTTGAAGTAGGGTGTGTTGCTGTTGCTCCACCAACTAACCCTACCGCCATAGGCATTTCTATTGATCCAAGTAAGCACCCAAAGTCATCTATTTCCCAATTTGTTAAAGAAGAATATCGACCGTCCCTGGCCGCCCATGCATGCGCGCCTGCTTCAATTGCTCGCCAATCGTTTCCTGTCGCTAAAATAACAGAATCAATTCCATTCATAATACCCTTATTATGGGTGGCTGCTCGGTAGGGGTCCACTTCTGCGAGAGCACAGGCCTCAACAATTCCGTTAGCAACTTCCTCGCCAGAGAAATGGCTATAGCCTAACTTTGAGAAGGGTATTTTTACAGATGCCTTTGCAAGTCGTTTATCAGCTAAATTAGATAAGATTCTTAATCGTACACGGCCACCAGTAATTTTTTCTATCAGGGGAGATACTGTCTCAGCCATTGTATTGACAGTATTTGCGCCCATTGCGTCACGCACATCTACTAAGAGGTGTAAAACAATCATTGGACCAACCTTAGTATCACTAAAAGAGTGAACTTCAACTGCTTTGCATCCACCTCCCAATTTAATTAAAGTTTTATCCTTTGAGTTAGCTAATTTAATGATTTGTGCCTCAAACCTTTTTAGGCTTAACTTAGCTTTCTCACCCTCAGCTACATCTAGAATTTGTATTTGAGCCCTCATTATTGGCTCATCACTAGAAGCTGTGAAACCTCCAGAACTTCTAATTACCTTTGCCATATTAGACGCTGCTGCAACTACAGATGGCTCTTCTATGGCCATTGGGATTAGATAATCTTTAAGATTTACTTTAAAGTTTGTCGCAATGCCTAAGGGTATTTCAATTTTCCCTATTACATTTTCAATCATTACATTTGCAGCGTTTAAGGGTAAGCGATTTGGTTCTGATAAGTTTGATAGCTCATCATTAGAAAGATGGGTTATTTTTGATATGAGATGGATTCTCTCAGAAGGAGAGAGCTTCCTAAAATTCTCTATTACTGAGTTTGCAGGGCCTTTTAGACCTATCTCTTTGGTATTAAACATGAAAACTTCCTTAAGTTATTATTAGTTATTCTTTTTTTCTTATTATAAGTAAATTTATAAAATTTAAAGATTGTTAGTGTATCAAAATCTAACTAGATTTTAACTATAAACAGATGATGGGTAATGTGTTGAAAATGGTAATGCTATGAATTTAGCGAACTGGTTAGTAGATATAGCGGAGAAACATCCCAAAAAAGAAGCTTTATTAAAGGGAGAGTATTGTAGTGCTGATTATGCTACTTTTAGAGCTAGATCATCCTCTATTTCAGATTATTTAGAAAACCTATTAGGACTTAAAAAAGGTGATAGAGTTGCAATTTTTTTGGCTAATTCAACAGAATATCTAGAAATCATTTATGCTGTTTGGTTTTTGGGGGGAGTTGTAGTTCCCATCAATTCAAAACTTCACATAGATGAAACTTTATGGATTATAAACGACTCAGGTTCCAAAGTTCTTTTTACAGATAAAATTTTTTTTAATGATCAAGCATTTAAAAAATTAAAACTTACAGTCATTTCAACTATAGAGAAGAGTTTTCATAAATTATATTCGTTTTCGTCAAGCCGTAGTCCTGTAGAAATAAATAAAAATGATCTAGTATGGTTATTTTACACATCAGGTACTACTGGAAGTCCTAAAGGTGTAATGCTTTCATCTAAAAACTTACAGGCTATGGTCGAAGGTTACTTGTCAGATGTGGACACTGTGAGTTTCTCTGATACCTCATTGTATTCAGCCCCGATGTCTCACGGTGCGGGTTTGTATAATGTAATATTCGTTAAGCTTGGAGCCAGACATTCAGTTCCTATTTCAGGTAGATTTGATCCACTAGAAGTTCTTAAGTTAAGCTTAAAGTTAAAACGTGTTTGTATGTTTTTAGCGCCAACTATGGTTAATAAACTGGTGAGACAAGCTGAAATAAATATGAGTTCTGCTGAAGGTATTAGGACTATCATCTATGGGGGAGGCCCAATGTATCTTGTAGATATCATTCATGCTGTAAAAATCATGGGTCCACGATTTGTACAAATATTTGGTCAAGGCGAGTGCCCCATGGCCATTTCCGCACTAAAAAGAGATGAAGTTTCGGACAGAGAGAGCTGGAATTGGAGAGAGCGCGTATCTAGCGTTGGAAGAAAACAAAGCGTAGTAGATGTGGCTATAAAAGACCCTAATGGAAATATGCTTCCAGCAAATCATATTGGAGAAATATGTGTTTATGGCGACCCAGTAATGTTGGGATATTGGAATAATCCTTCTGCAACAGAAAGTACCTTAATCGATGGATGGTTAAAAACTGGAGACTTGGGACGTGTCGATCCCAATGGGTATATTATGTTGGAAGGTAGATCTAAAGATTTGATAATTTCTGGTGGTTCAAATATCTATCCAAGGGAGGTAGAGGATGTGCTTCTTCAATGTCCAAACGTATTTGAGGCCTCTGTTGTTGGAAAAATGGATCCTGAATGGGGTGAGATTGTAGTCGCATTTATTGTTGGAACAGAAATAACTTTTGATGATTTAGACTCATTTTGTATTGAAAGAATATCTCGATTCAAGAGACCAAGAGAATACATATTTTTAGATTCCTTACCTAAAAACAATTACGGAAAAATACTAAAAAAAGAGTTGAGAAATTTATTAGAGAAAATTTAAAATTATAAATGAATACATTTTTCTATATTGTAATGAAAAAACCTCAGTTGTATCAATAACTTTAAGATGGAAAAGTAAAGGAATAAAGACAATGATAATTACTGATGTTAAGGCTACGCCATTGATTGTTCCCTATAAAGAACCGTACTATTGGGCACAGGGAATTATGGATGGGGCAGGCGTATTGCTCGTTGAAATTAAAACAGACTCTGGCTTAATAGGGTATGGAGAAAGTATTTCAACACCGTCTCCACAAGGTGTTCACGCATTTATAACGGAAGCATCAAAATTTTTAATTGGAGAAAACCCTTTTCACATTTCGAAGATTATGGAAAAGGTTTATCACGCTTTGTTTCAAGCAAGAGGGACATGTAGTTCTCCACGATTTGGAGCTCAAGTGATGGCAGGGCTTGACATGGCTCTTTGGGATATCGTTGGAAAAGCTTATGAGTGTCCAGTAAATCATTTTTTTGGTGGAGCAGTACGTGATGAAATCAGTTATTTTGGATTTCCTCAGGGTAAGAGCCCTAAAGAAATTGCTACTAATGCGAAAATTTTTTCAGAGAAGGGTCATGATGTAATCTATATTAAAGTAGGAACTGGATTTAAAAATGATATAGAAATTATAAAGGCAGTTCGGGCTGCAATTGGGCCTGATAAAAGATTACGAGTGGACCCAAATGAACATTGGGGTGCTTTTGAAATGAGGCAAATTCTTCCTGAAGTTGAAGATTGTAACATAGAATGCATTGAACAACCAACTCATTGTGAGAGTATTTCAGCTTTAAGGCAGGCCCGCAATCAGTGCTCGATTCCAATTGCAGCTGACCAGTTAGTATTTACTCCACAAGACTGTCTTGATGTCTGTAAAAATGAAGCAGCAGATCTGATTGTTTTGGGCTTGCATGAAACAGGAGGCCTTAATAAATTTGTAACATGCGGTAGAATTGCTGAAACAGCTCGGATAAATATTAATATTCACGGGCTTTATGAAACAGGAATTACTACATGTGCAGCTAATCAAGTAGCCTCTGTTTTACCCAATTTAGATGATGGGAATCAATTTATGAATCATTTTCTAGAATGGGATATTATTGACAACTCAATCCTTGATTTAAAGAATGGAAAAATGGAAGTTCTTTCTGGTTTTGGATTAGGTTTCGAAATTAATCACGAAAATGTCAATAAGGCTCACGAACTCTATTTAGCATCAATTTTGTGATTGATACTTTATATTCCCCATTACTACTTAAATGAAACTGAGGGTTATAGCGACTAAAGCTCCAAAAAGGGCCCCCATCATGAAGAAATTTAAAGTCTTTGTGCTTTTATGCGAAATTTTTTTTTGTTTGGAACTATTAACTTGATCATTTAACAAAGCTTCTATTAATTTTGGGAGCTTTGGCCCAAACCTAGACATTACTTTTCCCGTTTTTATTATATCATTAAGGAGTGCTTTTGGCCCAACACTTTTGTTTATGTAGTCTTGTACAACTGGTTGGGCAACCTCCCAGATATTAATTTGAGGATACAGCGACCTGCAGACTCCCTCCACTACGACCATAGTTCGTTGTAATAAAATTAATTCAGTTCTAGTTTCCATTCCAAAACGTTGGGTAACTTCAAATAAATATGTTAGTAATTTACCCATAGAGATTTGATTGGCGTCCATTCCAAATATTGGTTCTCCTGCAGCCCGTAATGCTTGTGAAAATTCATTTATATCTTGATCATTTGAGACATAGCCGGCTTCAAAATGGACTTCTGCCACCCTCATGTAGTCCTTTTTTATAAATCCAATGAGTATTTCTGCATAAACTCGTCGAGTGTATTCGTCTATTCTACCCATTATTCCAAAATCATAAGCGACTATATCACCTGATGGACTGATTTTCATATTTCCTTGATGTAAGTCTGCATGAAAGTACCCGTCGTTTAGAGCCTGCCTTAAGAAGATTTGCAGTAAACGTTCGCTTAAAACTTTCTTATCATGTCCTGCATTACCTATAGCTTCTGTATCGCCAAAAGGGATTCCATCAACCCAGTCCATGGTCATTACTCTCCTGGAGGTGTAAAAAAAATGAGTTTTGGGAACACTAAAGCCGACATCTGGGCTGGCTGTTGATCTATACTCCCCAGCAGCAGCGGCCTCTAGCTTTAAATCAAGCTCACCTTGGACTACATGGTCAAAATGTTTAATTACCTCTGTGGGTTTTAGTCTCCTTGCAGAAGGAGAGATAAGTTCGATAATTTTTGCAGCTAAGTAAAATGCATCTATGTCTTTTCGAAAGGCTTTTTCTATACCAGGTCTTAAAACTTTAATAGCAACTAATTCATTAGTACCTACTATTGTCGCCTTATGCACTTGAGCAATTGACGCTGCTGCAACAGCATCAGAAAAGTTACTGAATAATTTATCTACTGGTTTACCTAGTTCTGACTCAATTGTTCTTTTTGCTATTTCTGATGAAAATGGTGGGAGCCTGTCTTGAAGTACTCGTAATTGCTTCGCTAAGTTATCGCCAACCACATCTGGTCTGGTAGACAGGATCTGTCCAAACTTTATGTAAGCAGGACCAAGAGCAGTAAGTGCGCGTGTCGCAGGAGGTAAATTTAAGTCTCCTTTTAGACCAAGCCATCTGAACGGCCACGCTAAAGCCCTGGCCAAAAGCCTTAGAGAAGTGGGAGCACCAAACGCATCTAGTATAACTTGCATCGCCCCTGTGCGTTCTAAAGTGGCTCCGGTCCTAACTAATCTCCAAATGTTGTGAGGACCTCTCATTTATATTTTCCATCCTGAATGTAACGCCGCAACACCAAAGGTTAAATTACGAAACTTTACGTTCTCAAACCCTGCTTCGGTCATCATGTTAGCAAAAGATACTTGGTCTGGGAATTTCCTTATCGATTCGACTAAATATTGGTAACTATCTTTGTCCCCCACCACTATTTCACCGATTTTTGGGATCACATTAAAAGAGTATAGGTCGTATGCTTTTTGCATCATCGGATTTGGTAGTTTTGAGAACTCTAAAATCATAATTCTTCCTCCAGGTTTGAGTACCCTAAAAGCTTCTGATAATGCCCTATCTATTTTTGTAACATTTCGTATGCCAAAACTAATAGTGTAAATATCAAAGGTATTTTTTTTGAATGGTAAAGCCATTGCATCACCTACCACCCACCTCATTCTAGAGCTAAGCGCGCTATTAGTAACTTTTTTTGTTCCCTCCTGAAGCATAGATTCTGTCATATCAAGAATAGTTGCATTTCCACTTTTTGCCTGATTTAAAAAACGAGCGGCTATATCTCCTGTTCCCCCGGCAACATCTAAAAGGTTTTGATTTTCCTTCGGCACTAGCCAATTGATCAGAGCATTTTTCCAAACTCTGTGTATCCCAACGGACATTAAGTCATTCATAACATCATATTTTGAGGCAACATTATTGAATACCTCTTTAACTAAACCTGACTTTTCCGCCTCAGGTACGTTTTGGTAACCAAAATGTGTATACGTACTTTTACTCTCAGACATGTCACTTCGCTATTTAAATTAACAACCCTCTTTATAGTTCCCCACGGCGAGGATACAATGCATCAGGTAAAACTTATGGAGAGAAAATGCCCGAATTACCTGAGGTAGAGACAGTCTGTAGTGGATTAAGACCAGCTATGGAAGGAAATCTTATAAATAAGCTAGAGCTCCGAAGAAACGATTTGAGATGGCCGTTCCCCAAAGATATGGTAGATAGAACAAATGGCAAGAAGGTAATAGGTGTCCGAAGACGAGCGAAATACATATTAATCGACTTAAGCTCTGATCAGACAATTATAATTCACTTAGGAATGTCCGGAAGAATTTTAATTGATACTAGTAATAAAGGAACTTTTAATTACAACTCCAATATATTTGAAAAACACGACCATGTTATTTTTTATATGCAGAATGGAACTCTTATTACTTTTAATGATGCACGTCGATTTGGTGCTATGGACATGGCCCCAACTAAAGCCCTAGACCAGCATTGGCTTTTAAAGCGTTTAGGACCTGAGCCATTAGGAAACGGCTTGAATGCGGAGTATTTGTCTAATCGTTTTAAAAATAAAAATACTGCTATAAAAACCACACTTCTTGATCAACTAATTGTAGCTGGTCTGGGTAATATATACGTTTGTGAAATTTTGTTTCGTTCGGATGTTTCACCACAAAAAAATACTAATAAATTAAAAATGAAAGAAATTGAAAGATTAGTTAAATTTACTAGATTCGTTTTAATTGAGGCGATTGAGGCGGGGGGATCATCATTGAAAGATCATCGTCAGACTAATGGTGAATTAGGTTACTTTCAGCATAACTTTTTGGTGTATGGTCGGGAGGGTGAAAAATGTGTTAATGATGATTGTAAGACTATTATAAAAAGAGTAATTCAATCAGGCAGATCAACTTTCTATTGTTCAAAATGTCAAAGATGATTTGAATTTTAAAATATAACTGCTAAGGGAAGAAGTTAAAAATGTTAGGGGATGGCATGGCGTATAAGACTATTATTACTGAAGTCCAAGATCATATAGGGTTAATTAGGCTCGACAGGCCAGACGCATTAAATTCCCTTAATGCTGAATTGATAAAAGAACTGGGAGAAGCTTTAAGTCAGTTTGACGGTAACAATAAGGTTAGAGTGATTATTTTAACGGGCTCTGAAAAGGCTTTTGCTGCTGGTGCTGACATAACTGAAATGGCAAAGAAAGACTTTACCTCAGTTTCTAATGAGGACTTTATGGGAGACTTTCAAAATAATTTTTTAAGAGTCCGCAAACCAGTTATTGCGGCTGTTTCTGGTTACGCTCTTGGTGGTGGTTGCGAACTTGCAATGATGTGCGATTTTATAATAGCATCTGATAATGCTCAATTTGGCCAACCTGAGATCAATTTAGGTGTAATGGCAGGCTTGGGTGGCAGTCAAAGACTTACTCGCTTTATTGGAAAATCAAAATCTATGGATATGAACTTAACAGGACGCTTCATGAATAGTGATGAGGCTGAACGGTGTGGTTTAGTGAGTCAGGTTTTTCCAAAAAAGACTTTGATGAAAGAGGTTTTCACAATAGCTGCAAAAATAGCCGAAAAACCACTTACTTCTTCTAGGATGATTAAGGAGTCTGTTAACCGAAGTTTTGAAGTTCCTTTGAGTGAGGGGTTGTTATTTGAAAGACGCTTATTCCACTCATTATTTGCAACTGATGATCAGACAGAAGGAATGAATGCTTTTGTTGAAAAAAGAGAACCAAGATTTAGAGATAAATAACTAAGTTGTCCGTTGACTTGTCAAGTATGAAGGCTTAAAAGTCTGGTTTTAGCACTGCACTATCACAATCAGGAACATATAAATGGCAAATTCGGCTCAGGCAAAAAAACGTGCTCGTCAGATAGAAAGACGAACAGAAGTAAACAAAGCACGTAGATCTAGAATAAGAACTTATTTGAAGAAAGTTGATGAAGCCTTAGAGTCGGGAGATAAGGGTGTTGCTCAGCAAGCTCTCAAGGTTGTGCAGCCAGAGTTGATGAGGGGTGTTTCCAAAGGCATAATGCACAAAAATACCGCTTCAAGGAAAATGTCTAGGTTATCTTCTAGAGTTAAGGCCCTAGTAGATTAGTAATCCATTTTAAGTATTTTAGCTATTATTCGGCGCGCCTCCTAGTGGGCGCGTTTTTTTTTAGCGTGACAAATTAATCCAAAAAATAGATTCGATTGTTTTTTTTTACAGTCAAGAGCAAAGTTAACTTGATTGAACGTAAATACGATGTCACAAATTATTAAATTGAATTCATCTGGGGAGAGAATCAATCATGGACGCGGATCTCGGCGAGTATATAATTTTTTATACTGAAATTGGGTATTTTGTAGGACATTAAGTCCGTCTAGGTTGGTATTTTTTAATTGATTTCAGTAAATATTCTGATGTTTTTTTGAAAACATCTTTAACAAGTTAGTAATGGAATTTTTATGACTAAGAAAATCTGGGCCCAAGTAAGTGATAGTTTAGAAGAGATAGTGGGTAAAAACAGCTTCCAAACCTGGATTAAGCCGTTGGATTTTATTTCATACGAAGATGGAATTTTAGAACTTACTGTTACAACACGCTTTCAGGGAGATTGGGTCTCAAGGAATTACGGGGATCAGATCAAGACCCAAGCTATGCGTTTAGGCCTAAAAATAGATCGAATTGAGTTTAAGGTAAAAGATCATCAAATATCCTTAGGTAATCCAAGAAAATCTACCCTGCAGGTACCAATTAAGGCAAAACCTGTGCAGAAAAAAAATACTTTAGGCGCACCTTTGGACTCTAGATTCACTTTTGACCGTTTCGTTGTTGGAAAACCAAACGAACTTGCCCATGCAGCCGCTCGGAGAGTCTCTACTGGTGACGCAGGTGCTTTTAATCCGCTATTTCTTTATGGAGGCGTTGGCTTAGGTAAAACTCACCTAATGCATGCTATTTCAGTCGAATTACAACAAATGTCACCTGATTTGAAAGTTGTTTATCTTAGTGCTGAACAATTCATGTATAGGTTTATTCAAGCATTGCGAGATAAACAAATGATGAACTTTAAAGAAATCTTTAGGTCTGTAGATGTCCTTATGGTTGACGATGTTCAGTTTATCGCTGGTAAAGAGAGTACTCAAGATGAATTCTTCCATACTTTTAATGCACTGATTGACCAGAAAAAGCAGATTGTAATTTCAGCTGATCGAGCTCCTGGTGAGATTAACGGTTTAGAAGAGCGAATTAGGTCAAGATTGCAGTGTGGTTTGGTAGTAGATTTACATCCAACAGACTACGAGTTACGTTTAGGTATCCTTCAAGATAAAGTTCAAAATTATCGTTTGAAATATACAGACTTAGACATAGCAAACGGAGTTTTAGAGTTCTTAGCACATAAAATAACAACTAATGTTCGTGTATTGGAAGGTGCACTAACCAGATTGTTTGCATTTTCTTCATTAGTAGGGCGGCAAATTACTTTAGATATGGCTCAGGAAAGTCTTGCCGATATTCTAAGGGCATCAGATCGTAAAGTGACTATGGATGAGATTATGAAAAAAATATGTCACTATTATAATGTGAGGATGTCCGACCTTCTATCTCCCAGGAGATCTAGGAATATTGCACGGCCCAGGCAGATGGCAATGTATCTTTCAAAAAATATGACGTCACGTTCTTATCCAGAAATCGGAAAACAATTTGGTAATAGGGATCATACAACGGTTATGCATGCAGTCAGAAAAATAGAAGAATTAAAATCTCAAGATAGTCAGATCTCAGATGATGCCGAGCTCTTGAGAAGAATGTTAGAGGCTTAATAATTTTTAGTTATATTTTAAAAGTTATTGCATTGCTTAAATAAATCTGTAGCATTTAATACCCGATGGTTTAAGAGAGATTTGTAATGAAGTTTAGTATTGAAAGAGGTGCGCTTTTAAAAGCGGTTAGTCAGACACAATCAGTGGTCGAGAGAAGGAATACGATTCCGATACTTGGAAATGTATTAATAGAAGCAGAAAATAATAAAGTAAGTTTTCGTGCTACGGACTTAGACATAGAAATTATTGATCATGCAAATGCTCAGGTTGAAAAAAATGGAGCTACAACGGTTTCTGCCACAACCTTACACGAGATAGTCAGAAAACTACCGGATGGTTCTTCTGTTTCATTGGCTGATGATGGAACTTCAGGAAGATTAATTGTTGAAGCAGGTAGGTCGAACTTTTCATTAGCGACGCTTCCTAAAGAAGACTTCCCTATAATGGCTTCCTCTGATTATGAATCAAACTTTTACGCCTCTTCGAGTCTTCTTAGAAAACTATTTGATAAATCAAAATTTGCAATTTCGAATGAAGAAACTCGTTACTATTTAAACGGTGTTTATATGCATATAGCCGATTTTAATGGCAAAAAAGTTTTTAGATGCGTAGCCACAGATGGACATAGATTAGCTCGTATTGACGGACCGCTTCCATCAGGAGCTGATGCGATGCCGGGTGTCATAGTGCCAAAAAAGACAGTCTCTGAGTTGAGAAAACTTTTGGATGATGACGATTTACAAATTGCGGTTTCGGTAAGTGAAACAAAAATAAGATTTGCAACTGTAGATATTACACTGACCTCTAAAGTAATTGATGGAACATTTCCAGATTATAACAGAGTTATCCCGAACAATCATAGTAAAAAACTTGAAGTAGATGCAGCAATGTTTGCTCAGGCAGTGGATAGGGTATCTACTGTTAGCTCTGAAAGATCTAGAACGGTAAAGCTTACAATATCTGAAAATAAGTTGGTTTTGTCTGTTAACTCTCCAGATAGTGGAGCGGCCGAGGAAGAGTTGTCAGTCGATTATAAAGATGAAGAGCTTGAAATAGGATTTAACGCAAAGTATTTACTAGAAATTTCTGGCCAGGTTAATGAAGAGCGAGCAGTTTTTATGTTTAATTCAGCTGGAGACCCAACTCTTATGAGAGAGGGTAACGATGAAACCGCAATATATGTGGTAATGCCGATGCGCGTTTGAAAGTGATGTATGCCAGATTCTGCACTATCTGAGCTCACGCTATCGCATTTTAGGTCCCATTTGGATACTCGGATAATTTTAGATGGACGTCCTGTAGCTATTTTTGGATTAAATGGTGCAGGAAAGACTAATATATTAGAGGCGATATCTTTACTTTCCCCTGGTCGAGGCATTAGGCGATCTAAAGTTGCAGAGATGATCAGATCTCCTGAGGAAATAGGTTGGAAAATTTCAGCTATTTTAAAAATTGGTAACTTGACACATAAGATTGAAACAAGGACTGGACCAAACTTAAATAGACTTACATTTATTGATGACAAACCTACCTCCCAAGTGGCTTTGGGTGAATTAGTAAAAATTATTTGGTTGGCTCCTAATATGGATAGATTGTGGGTTGATGGACCTGAAGTCAGGCGGCGCTTCGTTGATCGCATTACTCACTCCTTTATTCCAAGTCACGCGCAAGAAATTCTAAGTTATGAAAAAGCCATGAGGGAACGTAATAGGCTTCTCAAGGAATTAAGTCGAAATTTAGATTGGTACCGTGCTATAGAAAATCAGATGGTTATTTCTGGTGCAGAAATTATAAAAAATAGAAATATTGCTTTAAAAAAATTAAGTCTTTCAATGGAGAGTTCACAAACTTCTTTTCCAGTTGCAAACCTATCGTTAATAAATGAAGAAAAAGACTTAAATACCTTTTCAGCTGATCGATTTAGGGAAGTTTTAGAGACGAAGAGGTCAGAAGACTTATATGTAGGCAGGACATCAGTTGGCCCTCATAAAACAGATCTAAAAGTCGAATATCAAGAAAAAGGAATTGACGCAAAGTACTGTTCAACTGGTGAACAAAAAGCTCTTTTAATTTCTCTGATTTTGGCTAATGCTAGAGGGCTTCTTCGTGAAGATGGCAATCCACCTATTATGCTTTTGGATGAAGTGTCTGCCCATTTAGATCACAAACGAAGACAAGATTTATATACAGAAATTTCGTCTTTAGGTGCTCAAGCTTGGATGAGTGGGACAGACGTAGTTTTGTTTAAGGAAATTTTAGATAGTTCCCAACAATTTGAAGTTGTCGATAATAATGGTAGCTCTAAAGTTTTAATATCATAACCTTTTTTTATTTTAGGGAAAAAGATACAAAAAAACTGATGATTGTTACCAACCTAAAGCAAGATAGATAGTTATACAATAGATTGTGCAATTGCGTGACATTCACCCACAAAAATGCTATATTTAGTTGTAAGTAAAATAAAGGTATTTCATGTCAGAAAACGATAAAAACACTAATGCGTATGAAGCAGATTCTATCAAGGTTTTAAAAGGCCTAGATGCAGTTAGAAAACGACCGGGCATGTATATTGGAGATACCGATGATGGATCGGGATTACATCATATGGTGTATGAAGTTGTCGATAATGGAATAGATGAAGCTTTAGCTGGTCATGCGGATATAATTTCTGTGAAGATAAACCGTGATTCAAGTGTTTCCGTAAGTGATAATGGGCGTGGAATACCAGTAGGAATTCACGAAGAAGAGGGTATCTCTGCGGCAGAGGTTATTATGACTCAACTTCATGCAGGAGGTAAGTTTGATAGTAACTCTTACAAAGTTTCAGGAGGGTTACACGGTGTGGGTGTCTCCGTTGTAAATGCTTTATCAGATTGGTTAGAGTTAACGATCTGCAGAGGTGGAAAAAAATATAGGGTTCGTTTTGAAAATGGAGATACTGTTGACTCTTTATCGGAACTCGAGGCAACGGATCATACAGGAACAGAGGTACGTTTTTTAGCATCGTTAAAAACTTTTTCTAATTTAGAGTATTCGTTTTTAACTCTAGAAAAAAGACTGCGAGAATTAGCTTTTTTGAATTCAGGGGTAAGAATTACATTAGAAGATTTACGGCCTGTTGAGACATTGAAATCTGAATTGTTCTACGAAGGTGGTGTAAAAGAGTTTGTTAAGTATATAGATCAATCTAAGTCATCGATGATGCCTGAACCAATATATATATCTGGAGAAAAGGATGATATAGGGGTTGAAGTAGCAATGTGGTGGAATGATAGTTATCATGAGACTGTCTTGCCCTTTACAAATAATATCCCACAACGTGATGGTGGTGCTCATTTAGCTGGCTTTAGAGGGGCATTAACCAGAACAATAAATAACTATGCTCAATCCACGGGCATTGCAAAAAAGGAAAAGATCTCCTTCACAGGTGATGATGCTAGAGAGGGATTAACCTGTGTGCTTAGTATAAAAGTTCCAGATCCAAAGTTTTCATCTCAAACAAAAGATAAACTAGTGTCGAGTGAGGTTCGCCCTGCCGTTGAGGGCTTGGTTAATGAAAAGTTGGCGGAGTGGTTTGAGGAAAACCCAACACAAGCAAAGATCGTTGTTACAAAAATAATAGAGGCGGCCCATGCTAGAGAGGCTGCCAGGAAAGCGCGTGATTTAACAAGAAGGAAGACGGCGCTTGATGTCAATTTCTTAGCTGGAAAGTTGAAAGACTGTTCAGAAAAAGACCCTTCTAAAACAGAGGTTTTTATAGTGGAGGGAGATTCAGCAGGAGGCTCCGCTCAAACTGGTAGAGATAGAGGTAGGCAGGCAGTTCTTCCCCTGAGAGGAAAAATCCTAAATGTTGAAAGGGCAAGATTTGATAGAATGTTAGGGTCTCAAGAAATTGGGAATCTAGTTATGGCTCTTGGTACAGGGATTGGCAGAGACGAGTTCGATATTTCAAAACTTCGTTATCACAAAGTTGTAATAATGACTGATGCTGATGTGGATGGTGCCCATATACGGACATTGCTTTTAACTTTCTTTTATAGACATATGTTTCAGTTGATCGAAAATGGTCACCTTTATATAGCTCAACCTCCACTTTTCAAAGTCTCCAGAGGGAAATCGGGAGTATATCTCAAAGATCAAGGTCAATTGGATGATTACTTAATTCAAATGGGTATTGAAGGAACAGTATTGAAGCTAGGGTCTGGAGAGGAAATTGTAGACAAAGATTTTCTCCGAATTGTAGAGGAGGCTAAATCAGTCGATAAAATTCTGAATTCACTTCCTCCACAATATCCAAGAAATATTATAGAGCAGGCTATTTTATCTGGAGCGTTCATGGAAGATCAAGTTGAACTGAACTTACAGACAGTTGCAAATACTATTGCTGAAAGATTAGATTTGATTTCTTTTGAGTATGAAAAAGGTTGGCAAGGTCGTCCTACTGATGATGGTGGTTTGAGATTGTGGCGAACTCTTAGGGGTGTTGAAGAAGTTAAAATTCTTGATAGAGCATTGCTAAAATCTGTAGAGCTAAGAAAGTTAGGTTCAGCAACAAAAAGTTTACAAGAGGTATACAGTCAACCAGCAAAATTTATTAGGAAAGAAAACCAGCAAGTAGTATATGGTCCTATAGATTTGTTACGGTTTGTAATAGAGGCTGGCGAAAAAGGATCCTCACTTCAAAGGTATAAAGGATTAGGAGAAATGAATCCTGATCAATTATGGGAAACCACTCTGGATCCTGAGGCTAGGACTTTATTACAAGTTCAAGTTAAGGATGTAATAGAGGCTGATGATACTTTTACCAAGTTAATGGGTGATGTAGTAGAGCCTCGTAGAGAGTTTATTCAGAATAATGCATTGAATGTTGCAAATCTTGATTTTTGATAGTTTTTTCGACTAATAGGAATTTATAAATCAAGACCTGGCTTAGTTAAGTTGAAATTTTTGAAAGGTAGAAGATAATGACTTACACAAAATTTATGAAGCAGGAAAATTTAATAAATGGTGAATGGGTGCATGCTGATAATGGAAAATCTTTTAATGTTTCAAACCCTGCTACGGGTGAAATAATTGGTTCTGTCCCAGCAAGCGGTTATGATGAAACACAAAAAGCAATAGCGGCTGCTGCGGCTGCATTCCCAAGTTATTCAACCAAACCACTGTTAGAACGGGTAGGATTATTATGGAAATTACATGATGCTCTTATGGATAATCAGAAATCCCTAGCTGAGTTACTCACAATAGAGCAAGGAAAATCAATAACGGAAGCTACTGGAGAAATAATTATTGGGGCAGCATATATCCGCTGGTTTGCAGAGGAGATCAGAAGAAACAAGGGAGAAATAGTCCCCGCTTCAGCTCCAGACCGCCGGATACTTGTGACAAAACACCCAGTTGGAGTGGTTGGTATGATAACGCCATGGAATTTTCCATCCTCGATGCTAGCACGCAAACTTGGGCCTGCTCTGGCAGCAGGTTGCACTGTAGTAGCTAAACCAGCATCAGCCACACCTTACTCTGGCTTAGCATGGGGTGCTTTATGCGAGGAAGTTGGGTTTCCTAAGGGTGTTGTTAACATTTTAACTGGTTCTGCGAGAGAGATTGGCGATGCAATTATGAGTAATCCAGTAGTAAGGAAGGTTACTTTTACTGGATCCACAGAGGTTGGGAAAGAGCTCATAAAGAAATCGGCTGATACGGTTAAAAAAGTTAGTATGGAGTTAGGTGGTAACGCACCATTTATAGTGTTTAATGATGCGGATATTGATAAGGCCGTTGATGGTGCGATGGTGTCTAAGTTTAGAAACTCTGGTCAGACATGTGTGTGCGCTAATAGAATATACGTACAGTCTGGCGTATATGAAAAATTCGTCACAAAGTTTAAAGACGCTACTGCTAAAATGAAAGTTGGTGATGGACGAGAAGCAGGTGTTGAACAAGGCCCATTAATAGATATGTCTGCGGTTGAAAAGGTAGAGGAACTTCTAAGTGATGCTATTGGCAAAGGTGCAAAAGTTGTCCTTGGTGGTAAAAGGCATGAAAAGGGAGAGACCTTTTTTGAACCTACGATAGTTACTGACGCCACTCAGTCCATGAGGTTTTCTAAAGAAGAAATCTTTGGTCCTTTAGCCCCAGTATTTAAATTTGAAACTGAAGATGAAGCTATTAAAATGGCAAATGACACTGATTTTGGATTATGTTCTTACGCGTATACTCGCGATGTTGGGCGTATTATGAGGTTAAACTCCAAACTTGAGTATGGAATGATTGGTATTAACTCAGGCTTGATTACAACGGTTGAGGCGCCATTTGGAGGAGTTAAAGAAAGTGGTTTAGGTAAGGAAGGTGGTAGCCAGGGATTAGAAGATTACTTAGATACCAAATATACTGCACTAGATTATTGAAGTGAAAACTTGTGATTTAAATTAAAAAATTTGTAGGGAATGTTCAGGTGATAATTGTTGATAACCTTCAATATGCTAATTGGTCAGAAAAAATTTTTCTTGAAATGAACAAGGGAAGTGTGGATGCCGTCCATGTTACCGTAGCTTATCATGAAAATTTTAGAGAAACGATTCTCAATCTTGAAAAATGGAATACCTGGTTTGAAAGATTCCCTAAATTAATAATGAAGGGAATGACGTCGGATGATATTCTATTAGCGCACCAGTTGAACAAAACAGCAATATTTTTTGGTTTTCAAAACCCTAGCCCTATTGAAGATGATATTGGTCTTTTGGAAGTTTTTCATCAATTAGGTGTTAGGTTTATGCAACTAAGTTATAATAACCAATCCTTATTAGCCACGGGATGTTATGAAGATGAGGACCCTGGTCTGACTAGGTTTGGTGTTCAAGCAGTAAAAGAAATGAATAGATTAGGTATGGTAATCGATATGAGTCATTCGGCTGAACGCTCTACTTTAGAAGCTATTCAGTATTCTGACAGACCTATTGCAATTACTCATGCGAACCCACATTATTGGCATCCTGCGTTGAGAAATAAATCTCACCAAGTTTTGTCTGAATTGACATCGTCAAATGGAATGCTCGGTTTTTCAATATATCCTCACCATTTAAAAGATGGAACTTCTTGCTCTCTTAAAAGCTTTTGTGAGATGATATCTGAAGCAGCCTTAAAATATGGTTCAGACCGTTTGGGTATTGGTTCAGACCTGTGCCAAGATCAGCCAGATAGTGTCGTGACCTGGATGAGAACTGGTAGATGGTCGAAAGAAATGGATTACGGAGAAGGGTCTGCTGAGAATCCTGGCTTTCCAACTCAACCTAGTTGGTTTAGGGACAATACAGACTTTAGTAAACTCGCGGACGGTTTAAGTAACGCTGGGTTTTCGCCTTCTGAAGTAAATGGTATAATGGGTGAAAACTGGGTAAAGTTTTATAAAAATTCTTTTGGTGCATGTCAAAATGAATAAAATTTTTATTAATGAAGTACCCCTAAGAAAACCAAAAACAGTTATGAAGCTCGACAGATTGGGAGCTATGTTCCCAACCCGGATGTCATTTATGAGAACTTTACTTAGAAATCTTTCTCAGAAAAAGGCAATTATTACAAGACCGACTTGGGAGATAGATAATGATGGGTTCGGTTATGCTGTATATACAATTAAGATTGATGATCGAGATTACTCACTTGTAGCTTTTACCAATGACTTAGATCCAAGCGATAGAACAGATCGCGTAATAGCTACTGCTTGGGATTCCTCATATGTGCTATACGATGGAGTACCGGATATTACCGAAATTAGTCGTTTGCAGAAAAATGTTCCTCGACAGGAAGTTGGACGGTTCAGTGCTAAAGAGTTAGTTTTGAGTAGAGCAAATAAGTCACTAAGGTTATTTTCCCATGTTGTTCAGGCTTTAAAAAGAGGTAAACAGCCAGATACTAAAATGATAAAAGACATTGGTTATTTAATGCGTACTACAGCAGTCTACGGCAATGGAAAATTTGGCATTGCTGATAGAAATACATTAATGAATCGGGATATTATATCAGGCCCCTTTATGGTAGAAATGCTTACAGTTTGGATGATCAGGGGTTTTACTCATGATCTTGTAGAACACTTGGGAGGTTCCAAACTTAAAAAAAATATTAAGACATACCTAGGAGTTGGAAATGCCACAGGATTAGGAATGGCCCCATTTTTAGTTACTCATCCTGAGTTATTGAGTAACTGGATGATGGCTCGAGAAACTGGGTTAGCAAGAGTGCGAGCAATACCTATTTTGTCACAACTTCAACGGAATCGAATTTTAGAGTTGGCGGATAGGGTTGTAAATCACTTAAATGACTGGGAAGTTTCTGATAAAGAATATCAAATTCGTATTAAGTCTTTGAGAACTGAATGGAGAGAGATAGGTGAGAACTTATCCTCCCTAATCTCTGAAGAGAAACCGATCGATGCCTTGGTCAAGTTTTCCGAAAAATTTAGTCTTGATTGCCAAGAGCTTATGGTGGCCTTCGTCTTAGAGCCATTTGGAGATTTAGTTGATGGTTTGACGTGTTGTATGGTTTCAGATGGGTCTATGCCCTTAAACCCTGTTATGGATATTAGTGAGCTTAGAGAATTCATTCAAAGAGACTGGAATTGGTCGATTGAATTTGATTTTAAGTCAAAGAAAGAAACAGCACAATTCTGGTATGTGAGTGAGGAAAAGTTGGAACCTAGATTGGGTCTAAGATATGAAGAGCCAGGCAGTGAGTTAGAAAGTCCTTTAGACATTGCGCGCCAGATAGAGAAATTGCAACTAGACTTAACAGAGGGCTTTTCGAATGTAGCTGAATTTTTAAGAAAATTCCCTGAGCACCGATCTGTACTCCGCAGGGTACAAGTAATGGCCTCTTATCCTTACTCTGAAATCCGAGATAATATGATTAGTGAAAGTTGTCGCCCTATAGATATGTTACGGTGCAAACTATCATATTTTGGAGCCGCTAAATTTGACCCCAAATCTGATCGCTGGGTGCGTATCACTTTAGCTCAAGGGGCTCCTCTATTTGATGAGCTGGATGGGCGAGATGACTGGTGGCTTCCTGTATTTTCGGCATGAAAAACAATACTGAGTATATTACTGATTGGATGAAAACCTTCCTTGATGGACAGGGAACGTGGTCAGTCAAAGCCTGCTCTGTGAATGAAGTGAGCGCACTTATTTCAAAGGCTTGTCTTGGAAGGGGTTTACCTAACGGACACGCATTTGAAATGGCCTCTTTGGCATCAGTACTTATGTCAGATCAAGTTTTGATGGGTTTCTTCGTTGGAGCTTTATACGAGACTTTAGATGAACCTATAATAAACTTGGATAATAAAACACTTACAATTGATCATGCCAGATTTATTCTTAGTGGACCTATGGCTATTGATGCACTTGTCAGTGGTGTGGAAACAGTAGTTTTACGAGATATGGCATGGAAAAGGTTAATTACCCCACTCCTTATTAATGCTGAAAATACATATAAGTGTTTTTTTTCGTTCGAGACAATAGATAATTCTGTAGTAATCTTAAATCACTCTGATACGAAGGTTCTACCTGATTTGGGTGAACCAAAACTTGTCCCTGAACTTGTTATCGAGGCCTTAGACTTACTAGCAAAAAAAACTTACGTCCCATCTTCTGAGGTATCACGCCGTTTTGGGGCTGGTGCTGGGTTAATTGATATAGATTAAATTTTAATTTAACCTGCTTTAACCGTAAGTTTTCCAGGCTCATAGACCCCCATTGTGGTGTCTTTAGTAATGACTAGTTTGGGGAATCTCCATTCGATGAATTTTTGAATTATCATAGACATTTTATCATTATCTTCTTGGGTGGAAAACCAGATAGTAACACCAATTTCGCCTGCCTCGGAAGGAATCTCTACATTAAATTTTCCTAATAAATCAGGTGGTCCAACATAGTTAGGTGGCAAGTCTTCTCCCATAATTGAAAGAATAATGTCTGGATGATCCTCCATACTACAATGTGTTAAACGAAATCCGCCATTATCTTTTACTGTGTTGAAAATTACTTCCTCTGTTTCCTGCATATTCGATATCCTTTTAAGAAAGACGTTTTGTATAGTTAAAAAGTTATATGTGTCGTATTTCAGTTTCATACCCAAGTCCATCATGAAACTTATGAAGGTGATACACTGGTGTATCCAATTTGTTAGGTGCTTTTTCTTGTGACAGATCCAATGCTATTGAAGGCATGATACTAGCTGAAATATTACCAAGCATAGCATTATAAGTTCTATGAATATGTCCACAAAAAAGACCTATTACGTGATTGTAATTTTGTATGAGGTCATAGAATTCCTTTATAGACTCAGGTCGATCATATTCAAAATATGACCTCTCACCTAATGAGATACTAAAAGGAGGATGATGCATAAATAGAACTGTAGGTTGATCTCGAGAATCGTTTAAGAAGCTTTGTAATTTCTGTAATTTCTTTTTACTTAAGTCTCCCTTAGGTCCTCTTTTCGATGAGGTATCTACGGATATAAGTTTAATTGAAAATTCATTGATCGCATAAATCATAGAATCTTGATCTTTAGGAATATTTAGATCCTCAGCATAAGAATTTATCATACTCATACTACCATCTCGATTTCCTGGTGTTGGAAAAAAAGGGATATTTAAGTGCTCTAAGATCTCTTTTGCTACAGTATACTCTTCTGGCAGGCCGTTATCAGTTAAGTCACCGGTATGTATAACGACATCTGGAGTTGTTCTTAAAGAATTAATATCTTCTACACACCTCTGAAAGAAATTTATACGTTCTAATGACCGTTTGTTCGGCTCTTTTGGCGCCATAATATGCGTATCAGAGATCTGCGCTACCAGCATCATATTGTACCTTAGTCTACAATATGATGCACTGGTGCTGTCTCCATAGAATATTCATCGGCTTCCTGATTGTAGCTAGATAAAGTGAAGCAATGCCAGTCTTTATCATCAAGTTGTGGATGATCCCCACGATAATAGTATCCAGGCCAGCGCGTCTCTTTTCTATACATTGTGTGATGAGTTACGCATTCTGAGGCGATTACCCTATGATGGAGCTCCCAAGACCTCATAAGTTGATGAAGACTATCTGCTCCTAAGAATGCTAAATCTTCTTTAAGCATTTTTAGAAGTTCTAAACCACGTGTAAGCATTGGCTCATTAGTCATATAACGCGTACCAGCCCCTCCAACATATTCATCCATAATTTTCTCAAGTCTCTGTAAACCTGAAAGAGGTATCAAATAGCTCGGTGACACTGTACCTGCAGTTATTTCGTTACGCCCCACACGATAAGTTTCTAGGGGTTGATATATAATCTGCTTTAGAGTTTCATACTCCTGCTCACTGACTTCTGGTTGATCTGTTCCTAGATCATTTATATATTTGTTTGCGGCTTTACCCGCTATTCGTCCTTCCGTAAAGGAACCTGAGGAAAACTTATGAGGAGTTCCTCCGAGGGTATCACCTGCTCCAAATAGTCCGTCGACAGTCATCATCCTGTTATATCCCCACTGGTAGTCATCTGGGGCATAATCTTCTGGGCCACTTGCCCAAGCGCCTGAACACGTAGCGTGAGATCCCATAACGTATGGCTCGGACATTACCAGCTCGGGGTTTGTTTCTTTGGGATCAATGTTGTTTGCCGCCCATACAACCGCTTGGCCAATTGTCATGCCTAAGAAATTCTCCCAACCAATTATTTCTTTATGGGGATCTTTGAAGGCTTCCTTTGTTACCATCCTGATCGGCCCTCTTCCTGCCTCCACTTCTTTTAAGAATGCGTGGTTCCGTAAGCAAGTAGGTGTGGGTTCATGGTTTACATAATCACCTACCATATCTTCAATTGAAGAACGCCATTTGGCTTCATAAGCTTCCCCATAGGCATTTTCTGTAGTTGTTTTTAAGTGAAGAAAGTATGCCCCTACGGGACCATAACCGTCTTTAAACCGTGTCAGAACAATTCGGTTTTCCATTTGGGTCATTTTTGCACCAGTTAATATGGGTAATGCGTATGCGGATGCACTACTCCACGGTGCATACCATGTCCTACCCATGCCTTCTCCAGCGGAGTGAGGTTTGAAGATATGCGAAGCTCCACCAGCGGCGATAATTACTGCTTTAGATCTAAATACATAAAAATCTCCAGTACGTACGCTAAATCCAACGGCTCCTGCAACTCGGTTTTTCTTTTTCTTATCCATAAGTAAGTGTGTAACCATGATACGATTATAGACTTCCGTTGCTGCCTTGCGAGCAGCTTCAGCAACGATAGGTTTGTAGCTTTCACCATGTATCATGATTTGCCACTTACCTTCTCTTTGATAGCGACCAGTTTCTGGATCTGTCATGATTGGCAGGCCCCATTCTTCAAACATGTGAACTGTTGAATCAACATGCCGACCAATGTCGTAACCAAGATCCTCACGAACTAAACCCATTAGGTCATTACGCTGATAACGAACGTAATCTTCTGGAGTATTTTCACCCCACTGCATACCCATATAGCAGTTGATGGCATAGAGCCCTTGTGCAACTGCACCACTCCGTTCGATATTGGCTTTTTCAACGACAACAACTTTTTTGTCACGACCCCAATATCTTGACTCGTAAGCCGCTCCACATCCACCAAATCCGCCACCAACAACCAGGATGTCTGAATCTACGTATATTGTCTTTCTTCGAGTCATTATACGACCCCTTCTTTAAATTTACCTGAGTATGTTGGAAGGCCACCTTCAATTCTTAGATATTCTGGCTCATGTGCTAGTTCTTGTGAGTCAAAGGCTGCGTCACTAGGTGCGCTATATTCTGTTACAGCTTTGATCGATCCCCAGGGCGTAGTCCTTATCGGAGATACAAAATCCTTTTCTCGGCCATCACGAAACTTAAGTTTCCACGAAATTGTCCCCTTTTCTTCTTCGCGCAAACAGCGAACACTATGACCCATCGGGGCAAAATCTGCGTATCCTCGAACGTCTATAGCATTTTGTGGGCAAGCCTTGACACAGGAATAACATTCCCAGCAAAAGTTTGGTTCTATGTTTACTGCCCGACGGGTTACTGGATCAATGTGCATAATGTCTGAGGGACATATATCCACACAGTGACCGCAACCGTCACAACTTGTCATATAAACGAATGTTGGCATGGTAATTATAACTCCTGTTTAAAGGTCTATTCAGATTTTATTAGTATAGTGATTAATAGTTGTGCGTATGGCGTTGAGCTTTGCCGTATATTGCTGGACTGTCAGACGGTGGAGGTAAATTACGTCGCCCACCATTTGCAATAGCTAGATTTTTTTGATACGCAGCTGCTGGTTTAAAAAACATATGTGAAAATTTTGACCATGGTACTGATCCAAAAAATACAAGCGTAGCAATCAAATAAAGTGCTAAAACTAGGGTTGACCAGGCGTTACTACTACCTTGTAGATAGGCCCAGATTAAACCAAAAGTGACACTTGCCATAAGTGACACAACAAACAAATCTGCTCGAATTAATCTAAATGGGGAGTTCCCTTCAGCGGAAACATCAACCCTAATAAAAAACCAAAACCAGTACCCTCCAACACAAATCATTGCACCTCCCAGCCACCAAAGGTAAGGCAGAATTGCTGGGGTTAGGGTGTCAAGTGATGAATAACAGAATACCATTATTACCGTTGAAACCACGTAAATAACGAACCCGTACATTGTTAAAAGGTGAGCAATTCTTCGTCGAGTACTACAAAACTCTCCTGATGTTAAAACATCGTGAGCGGTTGTTTTTACAACGACAGCTAGTTTTTCTCCAGTACTAACTGTAAGTGTACCATTAGCTTTACTCTTCTTTACAAGTTGGAAAAAGTACTTGGCACTCCCCTTGTGAATGATATCAAACAAAGTACCACCAGCAACCATAAGGATCATCACTATCACGAACAACTGCATTACAAGCGGTGGTACTGATGAGGAAAGTTGGGCAAAGGGATTTATATCAAACATTTTATATTTCCTAGCTTCATTAAATTGTGGCTTGGTACTTTCGGAAAAGTTTTTCTATTTTAATTATCTGCCTTATAATAATACTTCTGTAAAACTTCAAGAACCTCGGGTCTACTAAATTCAGTTGGAACAGCTTCGTTATTTGCAAGCATTTCTCTCAACCTTGTACCTGAGACATTTAATCGATCTTCTTCACCATGTGGGCAAGTTCTACCTGTGGCCATCCCATGACACTTGTAACAATAAAAAGTAATATCAATCTTAATAGCTTTTGTTTCTAAACTTCCAGAGGGAATTTCATCAAAAATCTTATGAGCATCAAACGGGCCATAATACTTCCCAGCACCAGCATGGTCCCGGCCAACTACTAGATGTGAACATCCAAAGTTTTGTCTAAAAACAGCGTGTAATAACGCCTCTCTTGGGCCTCCATATCTCATTTCGATTGGATAACCTGCTTGGACAACTGTTCCCGGAACAAAATAATTCTTAACTAAACTGTCAATAGCTTCAACCCTAACATCTGCGGGAATGTCTCCTGGCTTTAATGCTCCTAACACCTGATGTATTAGTAACCCATCACAGAGTTCTACAGCAATCTTTGCAAGGTATTCATGACTACGGTGCATAGGATTACGAGTTTGAAATGCTGCTACAGTTGACCAGCCGTTTTCTTCAAATAACGCGCGAGTTTGGTCTGGTTTGTAGTATAGCCCTTTATATGTTTTTGGATAATGATCTTCGTCAAAAACCTTTACAGGACCTGATAAGTTGATTTTTCCTTGCTCTAGAACCTTCGCTACCCCGGGGTGGGCTGGGTCAGCTGTGCGAAAAACATGTAAACATTCGTAATTTTTATCAATGCTATATTTTTGTTCAACTTTTAGGGTACCAAAGATTTTTAAACTGTCATTAACCAAGGCGACTTCATCACCTATCTTTATTGAACTACTTATATCTTCGGATGTTGAGAGGGTAATAGGTATGGGCCAAAAGATACCATTTGACGTAATCATATCTGAACAGCAACCACGCCAATCTTCCTCACCCATAAAACCTTTTAAAGGTGTATAAGCGCCCATTGCTAACATTAATAAATCCGATAGCTCTCTAGTGGATAATGGAACTTTAATAAATGTGTCTGCACGCCTTAACTCTTCTACCCTGCTGTCTTCTGAGACAAGCAGAGGCATTAAATTACTTTGACCGTGGGGGTTAACTAACATTAAGAAATTTCACTTTGGAGATTGCCTATTTTTATATATCTTGAATGGAATAAAAAGCATCGAGTAATCGCAAAAAATTGTCAATACAAGCTGTTTAAATTACAGTTATTACCGGTGTGTGTTGTTGTCGCACTGTTGTATAATCTGTTGGTAGCTAGGGTTTTTAGTTGTCAGATAATCTTTCTTCTTTTGAGATTAATGTTGCAAGTGCTATTGAGGCCAATCTAGCTGCGGGAGGATCCGCCCGACTTGTTAGAAGTAAAGGAACTTTCGCTCCTAATACTATTCCTGCAGCGCACCCTCCAGAAAGATATACCAGAGATTTAAAAAGAACATTTCCTGATACAATGTCAGGAACAATAATTGCATCAGGTCGACCTACTACTGGGTTTCCTTGAAGGCCCTTTGTAATAGCTGCATTGTAGGAAAGTAGTGTGTCTAGAGCTAATGGTCCTGAAAAATGTGCAGCACTAATATTTTTTATACACCACTCATATAAAGTATTAGCGTCAACAGACGAAGGTACCGACTCTAAAACTGACTCTGTGGCAGATAAAAATGCAATCCTAGGTTCTTTATTGCCTAGGGATCTAAGTAGTTTGACAATCTGAATTGTAGCATCTTTACGAGTTTGCAGATCTGGTGAAACATTAACAGCAGCATCTGAAATTAATAAAGGATTACCACCATCAGGATGTGATATATAAAAGACATGAATTAACCTTTGTTTTGTTCGCAACCCAGAGTTTTTATCTAGTACAGATTTTATGAAAAGATCTGAATGTATATGACCTTTCATGAGAATATCTGCTTGTCCATCCCCGCATAACCTCGCGGCAGTTTCTGCAGCTTCTGATTCACCAGTTGTATGTATAATTTGAAAGTTTGAGATATCCCAATTTAGGTCATTTGCACATAATTTTATTAAGGCCTCTTCACCAACAAATATTGGAGTCATAATCCCTTCTAAGACCGCCTCTTTTGCGGCTGTCATTGGCAACATATGACCTGCACTTGCGATTGCTACTCTTGGCTTAACAAGTTTATTTTTTGCATTATTTAGTAAGTCTTTTGGACAAATAGGTGAGGTTTGGGAGAGGAACGGAGATTTTTTTATCATATAAAATTTTCTCCGTTCCAATTAAGGTTTGAAACCTAACCAGTAGGTATATTTAAATTAAAGCCAACATAATGTTAGTTTACTCTCCGGCCATATCAGACATTGAAATTCCTGCCACCTGTGATGGTTTTTTCATAGCATCTCTTCGGAAAGGTTCACCTAACTCTTGATTTAAAACAACTTCTAAGAATGTTGTCTTGTTCTCATTCATTTGCGCTTTTATGGCTTTATCAAGTTCTTCAGTTAATTGTTCCATTGTTGTTACCTGAACTCCATGTAAACCACATGCCTTAGCTATATCAGCATAACGGACATCGAGATTTAGTTCAGTCCCTACAAAGTTATCATCAAACCATAAAGTAGTATTTCTTTTTTCTGCGCCCCATTGATAATTTCTAAAAATTATCATGGTTATCGCAGGCCAGTCTCCTCTACCAACGGCTGTCATCTCATTCATTGAGATACCGAATGCGCCATCTCCTGCAAACCCCACAACCGGTACGTTTGGTTTTCCAATTTTTGCTCCGGCTATTGCTGGGAAACCGTATCCACAAGGTCCAAAAAGACCTGGAGCTAAATATTTTCTTCCTTCTTCAAATGAAGGGTAGGCATTTCCGATGGCACAATTATTCCCAATGTCTGAGCTGATAATAGCGTCCTTTGGGAGAGCACTTTGAATCGCTCGCCAAGCTTGTCTTGGAGACATATGCTTTGGTTGACGGTCACGTGCGCGTTCGTTCCATGTTGTGCCTGGATCATCTTCTTCGTGGTCTAATGAGGTAAGCTCTTGGGCCCATGCAGATTTTGTTTGTGCAATAAGTGCTTTACGTTGATTCCTGTTTGTATCTCCAGCTTCGGGGGTTAGATTGTTTAGAATGCCTTCTGCAACTTTTTTTGCATCTCCAACAATCCCAATTGAGACTGCCTTTGTTAGACCAATTCTATCTGGATTTAAATCTACCTGGATTATTTTTGCATTTACTGGCCAATAATCAATTCCATAACCAGGTAGCGTAGAGAATGGGTTCAATCGTGTTCCTAAACCTAAGACAACATCCGCTTTTGATATTAACTCCATACCTGCTTTAGATCCGTTGTAACCTAATGGCCCTGCAAATAGCGGATGAGATCCTGGGAATGCGTCGTTGTGTTGATAACCACAACATACAGGCGCATCTAGTCTCTCCGCTAATTCCCTAGACGCTGAAATGCCACCTGAAAGCACTACACCGGCTCCATTTAAAATTACTGGAAACGAAGCTGTGCTAAGTAGTTGCGCAGCATCTGATATTGCCTTTTCTCCTCCAGATGGAAGTTCAAAATCAACAATTTTTGGGAGTACAATGTCAACTACTTGGGTCCAATAATCTCTTGGAATATTAATTTGAGCTGGTGCGCTAGCCCTTTTTGCTTTTTGAATTACCCTATTTAAAACTTCTACAATTCTGGATGGATCACGAACCTCTTCTTGATAAGCTACCATATCTTCAAATAGTTTCATCTGTTCAACTTCTTGAAAACCACCTTGTCCTATAGTTTTATTAGCAGCCTGAGGTGTTACCAGGAGTAGGGGTGTATGATTCCAGTACGCAGTTTTTACTGCTGTAACAAAGTTAGTAATTCCAGGACCATTTTGCGCAATCATCATTGAAACCTGCCCAGTTACTCGTGTGTAACCGTCTGCCATCATCCCAGCGCTACCTTCATGAGCACAATCCCAGAACTTAATTCCTGCTGCTGGAAATAAATCTGATATTGGCATCATAGCTGAGCCAATAATACCAAATGCTTGGCTGATTCCATGCATTTGTAGGGTTTTTACAAATGCTTCTTCTGTAGTCATTTTCATGAATATTCTCTCCAGCTTAAATTTTATGTTATAATGCGTGTTAATGCCTGATCGACCGCATCGGTTATCGTGTCAATGTTATCAGGTGTAGCAATCAAGGCCGGGCTAAAACAAAGTGTATTATTTAGTCCAGGAAGTGATCGATTAGTAGCTCCTATGATAACGCCTTGTTGCATGCAGTCACCAACTATACTTTGAACAATTTTTTCATTGAGTGGCTCTTTAGTTTTTCTGTCTGCTACTAGTTCGGCACCACAAAATAGACCTGCACCTCTAACGTCGCCAATCACTTCATGCTTTTCTGCAAGATTGTTTAGATTGGAAATTAGGCGAGCGCCCATATCTAGCGTGTTCTGTAGAAGATTTTCATCTTCAATTATACGCATATTTTCCATAGCTGCCGCTGGGCCTGCTGTACACCCTCCAAAGGTCGAAATATCTCTAAAATAATTCATTGGATCCGTACTGTCATCTTTAAATAATTCAAAAACTTCTTCGGTCGTAACTGTGCAAGAAATTGCGGCGTACCCTGATGCAACCCCTTTTGCCATAGTTACGATATCCGGTTTTACATCGTAATTTTGATATCCAAACCAGGTTCCAGTTCTACCAAGTCCACAAACAACCTCATCTATATGAAGGAGTATGTCATATTTTGAACATATTTCCTGTACAGTTTCCCAATAACCAATCGGTGGGGTTATTACTCCTCCACCCGCCGTTACAGGCTCTAAACAAATCCCGCCAACAGTGTCAGGCCCCTCTCGCAGAATTACTTCTTCAATAGCTTTCGCTGCTCGTACTCCATACCCTTCTTCACACACACCGTATTGGTTTCTATATTCAAGACAATGAGGTACTTCTATAAAACCTGGTGTATAAGGACCGTATTGTGCTCCTCGTTCAGGCTGGCCTCCAGCCGATAGACAAGCTATTGTAGTTCCATGGTAGTCTCTTTCACGGAATAATATTTTATTTTTAATACCACCATATTTTTTGTGAGCAATTTGACGGATCATTTTGAAACCTTTTTCATTAGCTTCTGACCCAGAGTTTGAAAAATATACTCGACTCATCCCCGGCATTTTTTCAATAAGTTTTTCTGAAAACAGCGCTCCAGGAATTGACCCTGCAGAACCAGAAAAGTAGTTAAGTTTAATGAGTTGATCTCTTACGGCATTTGCAATGCTTTCACGACCATACCCTACGTTTACTGTCCAAACACCTCCAGAAACACCATCCAAATGCTCTTTACCATTCTGGTCCCAGACTTTAATTCCTTTACCCTCAACAATTATACGCGGATCAATAGTTTCAAATGGCTTATGTTGTATTAGGTGGTGCCATACGTGAGCACGGTCTGCTTCAACAATTTTTGAAATATCGTTACTATTTAAACTTCCGTCCATAACTTTAATCCTTTCCAATATAAGCTCTAAAACTAGGTGTGTATGTTTCTTTGGTTAATGTCTGAAACTATTTATAGTTATTTTCTATTAGGAAGATGAGGTCTTATCAACCCTTACCGCGCCATGGAATAGTTTTATTAATTATCCGCCGCATCATAATGTCAAATGCTAAACCAAGTAACCCCATTATTAAAATTGTTACCCATATCAATTCGTAATTAGATACAACACGAGCTACGTTCTCTATAAACCCGATTCCAGTTGTTCCAGCCAGCATTTCAGCGGCGACCAAAGTTCCCCAACAAACACCAATGGATATTCTTATGCCTGTTAAAATTTCTGGTAGAGCATTGGGTAAAATAACATATCTTAATATTTGATGATTAGATGCTCCAAGCGAGTGGGAAGCTCTGATTTTTGATAGCTGTGTTCCTGATGCCCCAGTTCTTGCAGAAATTACCATGATTGCAAATGCCACCATAAATAAAAGAAAGATTTTTCCATCATCATTTATTCCAAAAATTGTTAAAATTAATGGAGCCCAAGCCAGTGGTGGAACTGGACGATAAAGTTCGATAATTGGATCAAAAAATGATTTAAAGAAACGAGATACCCCCATATAGATTCCCAAGGGAACACCTAAACCAATTCCTAAAATTAGAGCCACTAACACCCGAAATACAGAGTCCCATATGTGCCCGTCGAGCATAGGGATGGAGCCCAAGTATACATCCCCCTGTGCTAGAGCCAATAAATTATCTTTATAATTTGGTTGGAAACTGCCGGTGTCTGAATGCCGGCCGTAATCCCCAGGTAATAGATCAATAAGAGTGTCAGGAATTATAAATCCAATTAAATCGGCAATTGGAAGCCACTTCCACCAAAAGAGTGTTGAACCTTTATATCCGCCACCCGCTTCTATATTAGGGTTGGCCAACTTTAAAAATTGAGCAATAACGTCAGTAGGTTTAGGCAACCATCTTCCCGAACCTTGCTCAGTACATTGAGTTCTAGATTTGATTACTCCAGCCCCTGGAACAAACAGTGTATCAATTAGTTTTAGACCTCCCTTGGTCTCATCTATTGCTAGGAATAAGTCTGTTACAGCGTCGTTTAAGCCGTCTAATGCCTGGGGTGGAAAGATTGTTCCATCGTCCAATCTCTTGAATATTCTTTCAACCGCCTTAACATAGGCTTTCCTTCTAATTAAAGTATCCTCATCAAACACGGAGGACTTATTTGTAGCTTTAAGTAAAGAGATCTTCTTTTTAGTAGATTCTATAAGTGAATCTCCGGCATTAGACTTGTTACGGGTTTTAAGAAAAGTTTTTGTTATAATACTGGCTTGATCACTAATTGAATCAAATAATACCCCCTTAGGTGTGATTGGAAGTAATGGAATTTCTATATAGGTTGTTCCCCAATTAGGTTGAACTAATGCGTCTTTTGTGGGTAACAAATCATCAAAACCCAAACGAAGTTCTGCGCTAAGTGTTCTTAAATCAGAACTGATTTTTTTTAAGGACGCTACTGATTCTGTACTTTGGTTTTTCTGATTTGAAAAAATTCCAATTATTGCTTTTGAATTTTCAATAATTTCTATTAACTCAGCTTGTTCAACTTTGTTGAAAACGCTAGTAGGCATGCCGGATAATAGTATTTCAAGCTGTTCAGAGTTTCGCCTAGTTAATACTGTCGACTTAAAGTACCTAGAATTTATTGGTAAGGTAGCAGTTATTGGAGCAATAGCTGTTTCCAACTTAGCGATCTGACACATTTCATTTCCAGCTTCAGGAAAGAATGCTCTTCCAATTCCCCAAGAAAAATAAAACCAAAGTAACAAAACTGAAGAAACACCTGTTATAGTCCAATACCAACCTCCCAGGGTTCGCTCAGGATCACCAAAAACTTCATCTTTCTCTCTAAAAGCTGTTTGTTTCACACCGATAAAAATTGATATTGTAAAGCAACAAAGTAACAAAATTATTACTATAGCGGCGATGAAAGCTCTCTCTTCAGAAACCCAACTAAGCACCGCCCATTATCTCCTCTTCCATATCCCAAATCATAGAAAGGATCTCTTCTCTTACATCCCCAAAACGTGGATCGTGCTTTATCTCTCTTAGTGATTTGGTTAAGCCCTCTTCAGCAAACGGTAGATTATATTCCTTATGAATGCGTCCAGGTCGAGGGGCCATAACAAAGAGACGTTCTCCTAATAGAAGTGCCTCCTCGACAGAGTGAGTAATTATCAAAATAGTTTTTCCAGTTTCTTTCCATAACTCTAATATTAGGGATTGCATTTTCTCTCGGGTAAGTGCGTCTAGAGCTCCAAGTGGTTCATCCATTAAAATGACATCTGGATCATTTACTAGACATCTGGCAAGAGCAACCCGCTGTTGCATGCCTCCGGACAATTGATAAGTTGGGGTATCTCCAAATCCTTGCAGGCCAACGATATTAAGCCATTTATCAACGAGTTTTTTGGCTTCAGCTTTAGGTGTTTTTTTCATCCTTAAACCGAAGTCTACATTTTTAGATACAGTTAACCATTCAAACAATGCCCCTTGTTGAAAGACCATTCCCCTTTCAACACTTGGACCTTCAATGAGGTTTCCTCCCAAGGACATACTTCCCGCCGTTGGGTTTAGAAATCCAGCAATCATGTTTAGAAGTGTAGTTTTACCACAACCAGATGGACCTAATACAGATAACAGTTCACCTTTTTTTAGAGAGAAGTTTATATCCTTTAGAGCTTCAATTTTTAAGCCAGTTTGAGGGTTTGTAAAAGTCATATTCAGGTTTTTACAAATCAAATCTGACATTTTGAACCACCAGTAAGAATAAATTTAATAATTATTTTTATTAAATGAAGCAAGGCCTAGGAAAGGCCTTGCTTACTTATTTAGCTTCCTTTGACGTTTAGTCTAAGAATGAACCGTCTATTGTTTTTGCTATAGTTAGCCCATCGGAAGAATCTGAGAACAGAGTACCTAGAGCGGCAGCTGCACTAGCTGCAATACCGTCTTTTCCAAAATAGTTTTTGAGCTGCTCTTCCTCTGTCATGAAAATCATTCCAGCCATTTGAGAAGTTACGTCTTCAACACTCATTCCAGCGTCTGCTGCAACTTTTGCAAGTTGTGCATCACTAGCTTTCCATGCTGCATTTGCTTCGGCAGTAACATCAAGAAAAGTTCTTAGAAGATCAGGATTTTCTGTAGCAAATTTCTCAGTTACTGAAATAACATCAAAAGATCCAATTCCCATTTCTACTTTTTGAGCAGATGTCATAATTGGTGTTCCAACTTCTCCAGCAGCTTTTGATGAGTTGCCACCAAAAATACAAGCCATGTCAACTGCACCATCTGCAAGCGATTTTGCGCCATCCGCCGGTGCTTGGTCAACAAGTGTCATTGTTGACATGTCAACATTCAAAGCGTTCATGTAGCTTTTAAAAGCAAAGTCTGCCATCGTATTTAAAGGTACAGCAACTGTTTTTCCTTCAAGCTCAGAAGCATTTGATGAGTCTATCCCTAGACCATTTTTCACAAAGCAATCATTTGCTTCGTATACCATAGCTACTCCAACCATCTTTAGAGGATGCCCTTGCTGGATAGCAGTAACAAATGGCGCTAGTCCTTGTGAGTAAGCGATGTCTATATCACCAGCTAACATTGCTTCTGTCATTTGAACTCCTGTTGAGAAGTCAGTCCAGTTGACATCGACACCCATAGCATCGTCATAGGCTTTGTCGACTTTAGAGATTTGGTTAGGTGTGCCCCATTCTAAAAAGAAAGCTACATTTACGCTATCTGCTGCGTATGAAGCGGATGTGGCGGCTAGTGTTACTGTGGTTGCTACTAACGTAGTAACCTTTTTAAAAATATTATTCATATTCCCCCCTTGGATTGGTTTAATGATTATGATTCTAAATAAGCTTTATGAACATTAGAATCACTCTTCGTAGGCGAGTCTCATATCATGAGTTTATTGTTTACGCGAGAAAAATTTAGTGGGTGTGAGGTGGTTTGGCTTAAGTTAAAATCACCATGTTAATAGAGACTAATTATCTTAAGTAATTGAGTAGCTATTATAAAAGAGAATGTTAGCTATCAATACGAAGTATTTACTTATTAAAATTTCTCATTAAGAGTTCCCATTATGAAAAAAAGATCTAGATTAGGTGTGGACATAGGAGGCACGTTTACTGATGTCGTTTTAGAGCATCAAGGAAAACTATACTCTAATAAAGTGTTAACTACTTTTGACATTCCGGAAGACGCTATAATAGAGGGCATTAAAGGTGTTTGTCAGAAGTCTGGTGTACTTCCGGGCGAGATAGAACAAATAATTCATGGTACCACGTTGGCTACGAACTCTTTGATTGAAAGGCGTGGAGCCAAAATAGCTTTGATCACCACAGAGGGATTTCGAGATGTTATTGAAATGCGTACGGAAAGTCGTTTCGAACAATATGATTTAAATTTAGTTTTACCAACACCATTAGTGCCCAGAAATTGTCGATATACATTAAACGAGAGAGTTGATGCACAAGGAAGTATTCTAAAGGAATTAAGGCAAGAAGACGTTGATAAATTGATTGACGTAATTGAAGTGGCAAATTTTGAAAGTGTAGCAGTTGGATTTATCCACTCTTACTTAAACCCAAGCCACGAGCGTATGTTGGAGAAATCTTTAAGAGAACGACTTCCGCATGTAAGCGTGTCGTTATCATCAGCGGTGTCACCACAAATGCGAGAGTATGAACGTTTCAACACTGTTTGTGCAAATGCTTTCGTAAAGCCTATGATGAAGAGCTATTTAGATCGTTTGACAAACCGTTTGTCAGAACAGGAAGTTAATTGCCCGGTGTTTTTGATGCATTCTGGAGGAGGAATTATTTCTCTTGATAGTGCTACTGAATTTCCTGTCCGCCTAATTGAAAGTGGGCCAGCTGGCGGAGCAATTTTTGCAGCAAAAATTGCTGAAAGACATGACCTTGATAAGGTTCTTTCTTTTGATATGGGAGGAACCACGGCAAAAATTTGTTTGATAAAGGATAAGTCCCCAAAGACCGCTAGGGTATTTGAAGTAGCCAGGACCTATCGGTTTAAAAAAGGATCAGGAATGCCAATTTCGATACCTGTTATTGACATGGTTGAGATTGGGGCAGGTGGTGGGTCTTTAGCTAATATTGACTCGATGAATCAAATTCGAGTTGGACCAGAAAGTGCGGGCTCGAAACCAGGCCCCGCTTGCTATGACCTTGGCGGAAATAGACCAGCTGTTACGGATGCTGATTTATTACTAGGTCGTTTGGATGGAGATAATTTTGCTGGAGGGTCGATAAACCTTAGCGTTGAAAAATCTAAAGTAGCATTGGGAAAGGAAATTGGTGAAGCACTTTCTATGGAGCCCATTGAAAGTGCGTTCGGTGTTTCCGAGGTTGTAGACGAAAATATGGCAAACGCTGCTAGAATGCATGCTGTGGAAAATGGTGAGGATTTAGCAGAATTCACAATGATTGCTTTTGGTGGTGCTGCTCCCTTACATGCCGCTAGATTATGTCAAAAGTTAGGCATTAAAAAATTTATTGTTCCGTCGGGTGCAGGTGTGGGTTCAGCAATCGGTTTCTTACGTGCTCCATTTAGCTTTGAAGCAACCAAAAGTGTTTTTATGCCACTAGGGAAGTTTAATCAGGAAGTTGTCTTAAAGATTTTAAAAGAGTTAACTACTGAATCTACAAGCTTCGTAAAAAACTGTGGCACTGAAGAACAAATAGTTATCGAGGCTAAAGCTTATATGCGATATTCTGGGCAGGGTTGGGAGATACCTGTGATTATAGATAGCATTCAAATGGTGGACCCGACCAAAAATAAGTTTCAAGAAGCATTTGAACTACAATATAAATCTTTGTTTGGTCGCCTTGTTCAAGGGTTAGATGTTGAGATTACTGTTTGGTCAGTAAATGCTGTTGCGGATACAGTTTCCGAATATTCTGAGTCTATTGTTGTTTCCAATAAATCAAAAACTGAATTGGAAAGTACCAAAGTACGTAATTTATTTGACCCTGCCTTAGGAAAATTTACTGAGGCAAGAATAGCTGACCGAAAAGCACTGAATAGCGCTAGTTATTTTACTGGTCCAGCTGTCTTGGTTGAGGATGAAACAACGATTATAATCCCAACAAATTTTATATCAGAAGGAAGAGAAGATGGTAGCATAGTTGTTAAGAGGGTAGATCAATGACCTCAAAAGTTTCTTTTCAAGTAATGTGGAATCGTTTGATTTCTATAGTTGAAGAGCAAGCTCAGGCTTTAGTTAGAACTGCTTTTTCTACGTCTGTTAGGGAGGCAGGAGACCTGTCTGCGGGTGTCTATAACCGTAATGGAGAAATGATAGCTCAGGCTGTTACGGGAACCCCTGGTCATGTAAATGCTATGGCGGACTCCGTCGCACATTTTATACGCCGCATTCAAGTAGTTAATATGTTTGAGGGAGATATATATATAACTAATGATCCTTGGGAGGGAACAGGGCACTTACACGATATTACAGTTGTAACACCATCTTTTTTTGCGGGACATTTAGTTGGTTTTTTTGCATGTACCGCTCATATTGTAGATATTGGCGGTCGAGGATTTGGGGCAGATGCAAACTCAGTTTATGAGGAAGGTCTATATATCCCTATTATGAAATTCGTGGATAAGGGGGAGGTCAATCAAACTTTAATAGCAATTGTGAGAGGTAATGTAAGGGAACCTGATCAGGTAGTGGGAGATATTTTTGCTTTAGGAACCTGTAATGAAATTGGACATCGTCGTTTGGTTGAGATGATGAACGAGTTTGAGCTTTCTGAGTTAGAGGAAGTTAGTGAGTTCATTTTTGAAAATTCAAAATCTGCAACTTTAGATAAGATAAATGCTTTACCGCGAAGGACAGAAAATGGATTTATGCAGATTGATGGTTATCAAAATTACATTGACCTAAAGGTTAAGCTTTCTGTGGTAAAGGATGAGATATTATGTGACTTTGATGGAACTTCTGGAGTAGATAAAAAGGGGATTAATGTTCCATTAGTCTATACAAAAGCTTATGCATGTTACGCGTTAAAATGTGCTATTGCACCAGAAATCCCTAATAATGCTGCATCACTGGCACCGTTTAAAATTACCGCACCTGAGGGATGTATACTAAACGCCAAACATCCAGCTCCAGTAGCTCTACGTCATGTAATAGGGCATTTAATCCCAGATACTGTTTACGCTGCTCTTGATAAAATATTACCTGATACTGTTCCGTCTGAAGGAGCAGGCTCACTCTGTAATTTTCAGGTTTCATTACGCCCAAGTCAAAATGACACTACATCAATTGTTAGAAAACGAGCAGAAGTGCTTATGTTTAATTCAGGCGGCTCTGGTGCAAGACCCCAACTAGACGGCATGAACGCAACTGCTTTCCCTTCTGGGGTTATGACAATGCCAATAGAAGCAACAGAACATACTGGACCAGTAATAATATGGAGAAAAGAACTTAGACCTGACAGTGGGGGTGCTGGGAAATTTAGGGGTGGCCTAGGGCAGTTCATAGAAATTGGCTCGTACGATGGTTATGAGTTTGATGTATCCCTTATGTTTGATCGTGTTTTTCATCCTGCTCAAGGTCGAAAAGGTGGAATGCCTGGTGGAGCCACCGTTGTTTGCAAGGACGATGGAGCTAAAATGCGTGGGAAGGGTGTTCAATTAGTTGAAGAGGGCCGAAGGGTGCAAATGTCTCTTCCAGGTGGTGCTGGTTATGGGCACCCAGTAGATAGAGATCGACAGGCGATTATAAGAGATGTTATTTTAGGTTACGTAAGTGTTGAGAACTCAAAACAATATTATGATTTAAGCTCGGAAGAGGTTACTTTGATTGAGGATGCTATACGCTGTGGGTTAACAATGTAATGGCTCCCGACAATGAGAAATATGATGTTGTAATAATCGGTGGAGCTATGATTGGTTCGGCAATTGCTTGGTTTTTAATATCAAATGAGGATTTTAATGGAACGATTTGTGTAATAGAGAAAGACCTAACATTTGAATTTGCATCAACTTCAAGAAGTAATAGTTGTATAAGGCAGCAATACTCAAATGAACTAAATGTACAAATTTCTCAGTACGGCGCCGAATTCATAAGAAACTTTAAAAAACTTATTCAAGATGACTCTGCTCCAAATATTATACTACAGAATTTTGGTTATTTGTATCTTTCCAGTTCAAAAGATTCTGAAAAAGTTTTTATGGAAGATCAAGCTATGCAAGCTGAGTTAGGGGCTGGAACAAGGATAATGTCTCCAGCTGAAATAAAGTCTGACTATCCATTCTATAATGTTAGCGATATCGTTTGTGGAAGTCATAATACACTTAATGAAGGTTACTTTGATGGTGCAACAGTATTTAATTGGTGGCAAAAAAAGAACAAACAATTAGGTGTCACAGTAATAAATGATGAAGTCATAGGTATAGATACCAATGAACAGAGAAATTTAGCAAAGAGAGTTCATTTATCGTCTGGAAAAACGGTTGAATGTGGAGTTTTGGTAAATGCTGGTGGAACTAGAGCCGCTAACATTTCCCGAATGATAGGAGTTGTTTTGCCGGTAGAGCCGCGAAGACGTTATAGCTTTGTTTTTGATGCTGCAAATCCACTTGATCAACCCTTACCTTTAACTATTGATCCATCTGGGGTTCATGTCCGAAGTGATGGGAAATATTATGTTGCGGGCTGTCCGCCGGATGAAGATTTACGAGTAGATTATGATGATTTTGAATTAGACTACGACATTTGGGAAAATAAAATATGGCCTGCGCTGCTTCACAGAATACCACAGTTTGATTCCTTGAAGGTTGTAAATTCTTGGGTAGGCCATTATTCGTATAATTTATTCGATCAAAATGCGATCTTAGGACCCCACCCTAAGATAGCCAACTTTATATTCGCTAATGGATTTTCTGGACATGGTCTTCAGCAAAGTCCGGCAGTTGGTAGAGGTATCTCAGAGTTAATTATTTATGGAGAATATAGGGGCTTGGACCTGTCTCCACTTCACTTTAATAGAGTTATTGAAAATAAACCATTTATTGAAAGGGCAATAATATGAAAAAGATTGTTTTAACGGGTGCTTCTGGTCGACTAGGATCGTATTTAAGAGAGCCGTTATCGAAGATGGCGGATACTCTTTTGAGTACAGATATCTCAGAGGATATAGGGTCACTGTATGAAAATGAAAGTTTTGTGAAAGCAGATCTTGCACAGATGTCGGAAATAGGACCGTTAATAGAAGGTGCAGATATGGTGATACATTTTGGTGCTATTGTTGATGAGGGACCATTTGAAGAACTTTGGGGACCTAACTTTGTTGGATCATACAATGTGTGGGAATCAGCGAGAAAGTTTGGTGTAAAAAGAGTAGTATATGCCTCATCGATTCATGCAGTTGGGATGTATCCAAAGAATCAATTTATTGGAGTTGATGTACCTCACAGACCAGATGGATTTTACGGTCTTGCAAAATGTTTTACAGAAGACTTAGGAAGAATGTACTGGGAAAAATCAGGTGTCGAATCTGTGTGTTTACGCATTTATTCAGCCGCAGCAGTTGTTAGCCCTCGCTCTCTTAGTACTTGGCTATCATACGATGATTTGATTCAATTAGTAACTCGAGCAATAGATACTCCGACAGTAGGTTTTACGATATCTTATGGTATATCTAATAATGACCGAGCGGTTGTAGATAATTCAGCAGCAACTTATTTGGGCTATCGACCTAAAGATAATGCTGAAGTTTTCGCTGATGAAGTTCTCGCAAACGCACCGCTTGCTGACCCTCAGGATTTAGCTCAAATGTGTCATGGGGGGCCCTTTGCAAGTACACCGATGGGAGAAAGTGGTATGGCTCATTTAAAAATTATAGATGATAAAAAGAAGGTTTAATTTTAACTGAAATTTATTAAAGAAGAGACTAGCATGACATGTGATCTGATTACGCATAAATATTTAACTGTTAATGGACAGAGTTGGCATTGGGTTGAGGCGGGTAGTGGGGACCCAGTTGTTTTATTACATGGGATACCCGAAAGCTGGAAGTGTTGGGAACATCAGATACCAAAACTAGCAACACAGTTTCGAGTAATTGCAATCGACTTGAAAGGATATGGACAGTCTGGAAAAGAAGAGGGCGACTACTCTATGAGTAAAGTTGCAGAGCAGGTTGTAGAGTTACTGGATGCTTTAGATATTACCACTTTCCGAATGGCAGGACATGATTGGGGGGTAGCGATAGGTGATAATATTGTAAGTCAATACTCTGAAAGGGTTGAGAGCTATGTTAGATGTTGCTTATCATTACATAAATATGATTCACGAAATTCTCTCCATCATCAATGGAACGCTTTAAATCCAACAGCAGCAAGCCGGCTTATGATAAAAGCTTCTGCATATGTTAATGTTTGGTTTGAAAGCTCTTGTAAACCTGAACTTCTTCCATCTGAAGATGAAATTAATGATATTGTAGATGAATTCTCTTATCCAGGAATCTCTGATGCAGTGCCTCGTTATTTCAGGGATATAACTAAAAGTAAGCCTGTGGATTTAAAAAAGTTTACTATGCCTATTTTGTACATTCATGGTGAATTTGATCCGCGACAACCCATTGAATATTGCGTGGGTATGGAAGATCATTTACCTGGGTTACAGGCCATATTAGTTTTAGACTCTGGCCACTTCATTACACGCGAAAGGCCTGTTGAAACCTCCAATGCACTAATGTGGTTCTTTAACTCCATGCTTGGCGCTAACCTACCAATATTTCATAGATCCAAAGCTTATGGGTTGCCAACAAAACCCGTTATGGAGGCGAAACAAAACTTTGGTGTTAATGCCGTATCTGTTTAATTAGCGAGTAAATTTTTTATATTTTATTCTTTTTGGTTCTATCGAATCTGGTCCTAATCGTCGTATTTTATCCTCTTCGTATGATTCAAAATTGCCCTCAAACCATTCAACATGTGCATCACCTTCAAAGGCTAAAATATGAGTACATAACCTGTCTAAGAAAAACCTGTCGTGGCTGATTATTACGGCGCAACCTGCAAAATTTTCAAGTGCATCCTCTAAGGCACGTAGGGTCTCAACATCTAAGTCATTAGTCGGTTCGTCGAGAAGTAGTACATTGCCACCAGTTCTCAGTAGTTTGGCCATATGAACTCGATTTCTCTCTCCACCTGAGAGAAGACCCACTTTCTTTTGTTGATCACCACCCTTAAAGTTAAAAGATGAACAATATCCTCGGGAATTCATCTGCGCATCGCCAAGTTCGATAATTTCTGATCCCCCAGAGATCTCTTCCCAGACTGTTTTCTCAGCTTTTAATGAGTCTCTAGACTGATCTACGTAAGATAAATCGACTGTATCACCGTAACTTAAGTCTCCGGAGTCAGGCTTCTCTTCAGAGGTTAACATTCTAAATAAAGTGGACTTACCTGCACCGTTGGGACCTATAACACCAACAATTCCTCCAGGAGGTAATGAAAAGCTTAGGTTTTCAATTAACAACTTTTCTCCATATGCCTTCGATAGGTTTTCTACCTCGATTACTTTTGAACCTAGACGAGCCCCATTAGGAATAACTATTTGCGCACGCCCTAATTTTTCTCTTTCAGATTGGTTTGCCATCTCCTCATACGCGTTGATTCGCGCTTTTTGTTTTGCTTGACGAGCTTTTGCGCCCGCTCTGATCCACTCCAGTTCGCGTTCTAGTGTTTTTTGTTTTGTTTTGTCGCCTTTAGCTTCATGCTCAAGTCGCTTTGCTTTTTGCTCAAGCCAGGCTGAATAGTTTCCTTCACAAGGTATTCCACGGCCTCGATCAAGTTCAAGTATCCAACTTGTAATGTCATCTAAAAAATAACGATCGTGAGTAACTATCAAACAGGTACCTTTGTAATCAATAAGATGTTTTTGTAACCAAGAAATAGTTTCAGCATCTAAGTGATTGGTGGGCTCATCCAGCAATAACATTTCTGGCTCTTCAAGTAATAGTTTGCACAAAGCTACTCGCCTTTTTTCACCTCCAGACAAGGTTTCTACCTTGGCATCATCAGCTGGACACCTTAGTGCCTCCAAGGCAATATCTATTTGCGAATCTAAATCCCACAGGTTTTGAGTATCGATTTCGTCTTGTAATCTCGCCATTTCGTCTGCCGTTTCTTCAGAGTAATTCATAGCTAGTTCGTTATATTTATCTAAAATCTCTTTTTTTTCTTTTACGCCTAACATCACATTTCCACGAACATCTAGGCTCTCATCTAGGGACGGTTCTTGGGGTAAATACCCCACACGAGCACCTTTCGCTGCCCAAGCTTCACCTGTGAAATCTTTGTCTAAGCCTGCCATAATCTTCATTAACGTTGACTTTCCAGATCCATTTACACCGACAACTCCAATCTTTACTCCTGGTAAAAAAGACAGGTGTATATTTTCAAAACATTTTTTCCCCCCAGGGTAAGTCTTAGATACTCCGTCCATGTGGTAAACGTATTGGTAAGCTGACATAGTTTTCTCCTATATTTTTAATATACGATGTAACGAAGGCTTTGATTGGTGGCAATGCTTAGAAAGCTGAGTTAAAAGAGTTTGTGAGATATAATTTTCCATATGCAACTCAAGGGCAGAGAGTTGGTTTACTAGGCGGATCTTTTGATCCAGCTCATGAAGGCCATGTGCACATAACAAAAGAAGCCCTTAAACGTTTTAAATTAGATCAAGTTTGGTGGTTAATTTCACCAAAAAATCCACTTAAGGAAAAACATCCAAACACTGTTAGTCAACGTATCAAAGAGGCAAAACTTCTATTTAGTCATCCAAGGGTTGTAATAACAGATTTGGAGATACAACTTACGACTCAGTATACCTCAGATACTATTTTAAAACTCAAGAAATTATATCCTGGAGTTTCCTTTGTTTGGTTGATGGGGGCTGATAATATCCCGTCATTTAATTTGTGGAAAAATTGGAAAAAGATTATGAGAGAGGTGCCTATAGGAGTAGTGGATCGACCTGGAAGTAATTATGCTACACGCAAAAATAAAATGACAGAGAGTTTTAAGGGCAAAAAGATACCTGGGACACATAGTCAACTCTTGGCTCTTACAGAACCACCAGCCTGGTGCTATATTAGTACGCCGTTAAATCATACGTCTTCATCCCAAATAAGGTTAGTTAAGCACTCACCAATTGATAGCAATTAAAGTAATATTATTATGAGTAAAGTTTCCAGACGACATACCTTATCTTTTTTACTAGCGAGTGTGGTAAGTATTGGACTTCCTAGCGCGGTACTCGCCACTTCCAAACCTATTCTCAGACCAAACTTTGTTGTTAACCGGTCTGGTAGAGAGATAAGAGAGTTATTAAAGTTTGCGCCTGTAGGAAGTGATATTACGTTTGTTGTATGTGATACAGAAACAGGGGAAGAGCTGGAGAGTTTTAATCCCTTAAGATCCCTCCCTCCTGCTAGCGTAATGAAAGCTATAACTGGATTTTATGCACTTGAAACACTAGGACCAGAGTTTAGTTTTCAAACCCGTTTAATGACTAATGGCTCTATTAACAATGGGGTTTTAGAGGGTGATCTTATTCTAGTTGGAGGAGGAGATCCAACGCTAGACACTGATGCTCTGTATGATCTTTCTAAACTATTAAGTGAATTCAACCTAAAAACTCTTACGGGCGATTTTAAGGTTTATAGCAGTGACTGGCCTTCAATTAATAGTATTGACCCTGATCAGCCAAGCCATCTTAGTTATAATCCATCTATCTCTGGATTAAACCTAAATTTTAATAGGATATTTTTAGAATGGAAGCGTAAACAAGAAGGGTATTCCCTTTCTTTAGAGGCTAGGGGGTTAAAGGCAAGGCCAAGTATAGAAGGTATCAAGGTTAAACTTTCTGACCGAACTTCACCAGTTTTTGAATATAAAAAACTACAAAATAATGAAACTTGGACGGTTGCAAGATCCTCGTTAGGGCAAACGGGTGGGCGGTGGCTACCGGTAAGAAACCCGGCGCTATATGCGGGGCAGGTGTTTCAGAGGTTGGCTATGGATGCAGGTATTGATTTGCCGGCCCCAACAGTCATTTACTCAATGCCTAAAGGACAAATTTTGATTTCCCACGAAAGTGAAACTCTTAAAGCTATGACAAAAAGTATGCTTAAGCACTCAACCAATTTAACTGCTGAGATGCTTGGTGTGACTGCATCTTCTAATTTTAGCCCAGTCAGTAGCCTAGGTGCATCATCACATAAAATGGTAAGATGGTTAGAAGAAAGGTGCAATTTGAATGGTGTGAGTTTGGTTGATCATTCTGGGTTAAATGATCAATCTACTATCAGTGCTAAATCAATGGTGAACATTTTACGAGATAGTAGGATGCAAATACAAATTAAACCGTTATTGAAAAAAATACCATACAGGAGAAAGAAAGGTCAAAAAATATTTGGTGATGATATTAAGATTGTTGGTAAAACAGGAACATTACATTATGTTAGCGCCTTAGCTGGATATATTGACAATTCAAAAGGAAGAAATTTAGCATTTGCTATATTTGTCTCAGATATGAGAAAGAGACGTAATCTAGAAAACCACCAAAAAGAAAACCCACGGGGCTCTACTTCGTGGATGAATAGTGCGCGATACTTCCAGAGGCTATTAATTAATCGGTGGTGTAGGCTTTAAATAAAAAAACTGTTTAAAGAGTAGTGTGACGCGCTCTGGCTCCTACTTCAATAGCTACAGCATTTAATCTGTCAATATTTAATTCGTATCTAATTTCTTCAAGTAACCGGAGCTCAGGTTGCTCTAATTTCCCGTCTGCTGCTGCGACGTCGCATGCGAGTGCATACGCAGTTTCGTATAATTTATAAGGTAGGTATAGTTTCACAAGTTTAAATAAAGAGTCTAGACCATCTTCTTCCTCAAATAATCCAAATGTTATTTCTGCGACGTGTCTAATTCTCTGAGAGTTATATTCAGAAAAAATAGGTAAATGATTAACAACCTGTTGAATTGTAATCAGTTCAGAAGTTCTAATGTTTTCATCTGACATTGATATTGCAATCATGATTGCCACCAGTGAGTCCTGTGGAGAAAGTATGGTTATTTGGTTGTCCATTAAAATCCAATCTAAAATGTCGCAATACGAAACATTGACCCGGTTGACATAGCACAATACTTAACTAGCTTTGAAGAATATATCAATATTTTAACAAATTTGGAAATATAATGTTTGATCTGAGGGAAGAAGGAGTTAATTCTAAGGCTTGGCCATTTGAAGAGGCTCGTAGAGTTTTAAAACGATATGAAAACTCATACCCTGATAAAGGTTATGTATTATTTCAGACAGGTTATGGACCAAGTGGGCTACCGCATATTGGTACTTTTGGCGAAGTATCACGTACAACAATGGTCAAACGTGCATTTGATATTATTAGTGATATACCCTCTAAACTTCTATGCTTCTCAGACGATATGGATGGCTTTCGGAAGGTTCCAAAGAATGTCCCACTTCAAGAAGAACTCATTGCAGACCTAAATCTACCACTCACTAAGGTTAGAGATCCATTTGGCACACATAAAAGTTTTGCAGATCATAACAATTCAATTCTCAAAGAGTTTCTGGATTCCTTTGGGTTTGAGTATGAGTTTGCATCGTCTACTGATTATTACAACTCTGGGAAATTTGACGAAGCTTTGCAAACAGCCTTGGAGCGTTTTGATAAAATTCAAGCAATAATGCTACCAACCCTTGGAGAAGAACGTAGAGCAACCTACTCGTGTTTTTTACCTATAAGTCCAAAGACTGGTCATGTTTTACAAGTTCCTACCTTAGAACGGAACCCTTCAAAGGGTACAATTGTCTATCAAGAACCCGATGGTGAAAAAATAGAAATACCAGTTATAGGTGGAAATGTAAAAATGCAGTGGAAGCCTGACTGGGCAATGCGGTGGATGTCGCTAGGCGTAGATTATGAAATGTCGGGAAAAGATCTGATTGACTCAGTTTCACAGTCATCAAAAATTTGTAGAGCTCTGGGGAAAGCACCACCAGAGAGCTTATCTTATGAGTTATTTAACGATGAGAATGGTCAAAAAATTTCAAAATCAAAAGGAAATGGACTGTCTATGGAAGATTGGCTTTCTTACTCATCCCCAGAAAGCTTGCAGTATTTTATGTATCAGAAACCAAAAACGGCTAAACGTTTATATTTTGATGTTATTCCTAAGATGACAGATGAATATTACCAACAACTACGAGCGTATCAAGAGCAAGAGGTACCCCAGAAACTATCAAACCCAATTTTTCATATTCATGGTGAGGAGGCACCCTCGCCGAATTTGCCAATTTCTTTTTCAATGCTACTAAACCTAACTTCTGTTTCTGGTGCCTCTGAAACTGACCATTTATGGGGTTTTGTAAAGCGTTACGCCCTGAATGCGAGCCCTGAAACACACCCTGACCTTGATAGGGCGATTGAATGCGCGATCCGCTATTACAACGATTTTGTTAAACCTCATAAAAAATATCGTTTAGCTACTGACTTAGAAATACTTGCTTTTCAAGACTTAGAAACGCGCCTTAAAGCGTGGACTGGTGATCTTGATCCAGAAGGGTTGCAAGGAGAAGTTTACGCATGTGGAAGAGATAGGTTTGATCCTCTAAGGAGCTGGTTTACAGCTATATATGAAGTATTACTGGGAGCATCTCAGGGCCCTAGATTTGGGGGGTTTATAGCACTTTATGGTGTTGATGAGACGATAGAGTTAATAAAAAAAGCGCTTAATGGAGATTTAGTAAAGTAATATTGAAAAAATTGCAGGAGAAGTTAGTAATGAGAAATTTTTTAATAAGTATCGTATTTATTTTTATGAATAATGCTAATGTACATGCTGAAACCAGAAATATTCCAGGAATTGAAAATACAATTAATGGTCAGATGATGGCATTTTTGGAGAACGATTTTGACAAGGCTTTTACCTTTGCATCCCCAAATATTAAAATAATTTTTAAAAGTCCAAAGAACTTTGGAAAAATGGTAAAAGCCGGTTACCCTATGGTTTGGCGGCATAAATCTGTTAAATTTATGGAAATTAGGTTAGAAGCTGACTATGTCATTCAAACAGTATTTGTACGCGACTTGAAAGGGAATCCCTTCTTATTAGAATATTCTATGGTTGAGCTCTCGGATGGCTGGAAAATAGCTGGTGTGCGCTTAGTAAATACACCGTCTATAGGCGCATAAACTTATCGTTTTTTCCGTTTAACTCCTCCGCGCTGTCCAGGGCGACCTGCAGTAGATCGTCCCGCCATAGCTTTCACTTTTTCAAGCGCATTTTCTACAGTGAACTGTCGAGCTAATGGATCCTCTGCTATGGTGAGTTCGACCGTTTCTAATCGTTGTATTTCATCTCTTACTCTTGCAGCTTCTTCAAATTCAAGATTTTCTGCGGCCTTTAACATGTCTGCTCTTAGTCCTTTAAGGACAGCTTTTAAATTTCCGCCTGAAAGTGGTTTTTCAATTTTTGCTGTAACGCGATTTAAGTCAACATCACCCTTATAAAGGCCAGATAGAATGTCTTCGACGTTCTTTTTAATTGTCTCTGGTTTTATATTGTGAAGCTTGTTGTATGCAATTTGTTTGGTTCGTCTGCGATCGGTTTCAGAAATTGCACGCTCCATCGAACCAGTTATTCTATCAGCGTACATAATAACCTTTCCTTCCTCATTTCGAGCCGCTCGACCAATTGTTTGAATTAATGAAGTTTCAGATCGCAAAAACCCCTCCTTATCCGCGTCAAGTATGCCTACGAAACGACATTCAGGTATATCAAGGCCTTCTCGGAGAAGATTAATTCCTATTAAGACATCAAAAGCGCCAAGCCGGAGGTCTCGCAGAATTTCGATGCGCTCTATAGTATCTATTTCAGAATGCATGTATCGCACTTTTATACCTTGCTCATGCAAATATTCAGTAAGGTCCTCTGCCATCCTTTTTGTAAGAGTTGTAATTAGAGTACGATAACCATCGGCAGAGACCTTGCGAACTTCATCTAGTATATCGTCGACTTGAGACACAGCTGGACGAATTTCGATTATGGGGTCTAACAGGCCAGTTGGTCTAATGACTTGTTCAATGAAAGCCCCACCAGTTTGTTCAAGCTCCCACCCCGCTGGCGTAGCAGAAACAAAAACAGATTGTGGCCTCATCCCATCCCACTCCTCAAACTTTAGAGGTCTATTATCCATGCAGGATGGTAGGCGAAAGCCATGCTCAGCTAGTGTGGATTTTCGTCTAAAGTCTCCTTTATACATCCCATTAATTTGTGGAACTGAGACATGAGACTCATCTGCGAATACAATTGCGTTATCTGGCATGAATTCAAATAATGTTGGCGGTGGTTCACCTGGTGCCCTGCCTGTTAAATACCTTGAGTAATTTTCAATACCACTACACACACCTGTTGCTTCAAGCATCTCAAGGTCAAAATTAGTCCGTTGCTCTAAACGTTGTAGTTCAAGTAATTTACTTTCTTTACTTAATTGGTTGAGTCGAACTTTTAGTTCATTTTTAATGCCTGTTATTGCTTGCTTCATTGTAGGTCGGGGAGTTACATAATGCGAATTCGCGTACAAACGTATTCTCTCAAATGAATCTGTTTTCTTTCCTGTGAGAGGGTCAAACTCAGTAATAGCTTCAAGCTCCTCTCCAAAAAAAGACATTCGCCAAGAGCGGTCCTCTAGGTGCGCAGGCCAAACTTCTAAAGAGTCTCCACGCACCCTAAAACTTCCCCTTTGAAAAGCTTGATCATTACGTTTATATTGTTGCGCGACGAGGTCGGACATAATTTTTCTTTGATCGTAAGTTTGTCCTAAAAATAGGTCCTGTGTCATTGCACCATAGGTTTCCACAGACCCAATCCCGTAAATACAACTTACTGATGCAACAATTATTACGTCATCTCGTTCTAATAGAGAGCGAGTTGCAGAATGCCTCATTCGATCAATTTGCTCGTTTATTTGGCTTTCTTTTTCAATATAAGTGTCTGACCGAGCGACATAGGCTTCGGGTTGATAATAATCATAGTAGGAAACAAAGTACTCTACAGCATTACTTGGAAAAAAGTTCTTAAACTCTCCATATAGCTGGGCTGCTAGTGTTTTATTAGGAGCAAGAATAATTGCTGGCCGCTGTGTTTCTTCTATAACTTTAGCCATTGTGAAAGTTTTCCCAGTTCCTGTTGCTCCTAATAGTACCTGGTTTTGCTCTCCATCACTTAATCCTTTTATTAACTCTTTTATGGCAGCTGGTTGATCTCCCGCGGCATCAAAGGAAGTTTTTAATACAAAGGATTGTCCACCCTCGAGCTTTTCTCTGTTTATAAGCCCCGTTGGCGGTTTCGTCATTAAGGGGAGATTTATTGGAGAGTTATTGTGCATAAATAGAATCTTTTCCTTTTAATTTACTTTTACCTACTTTGTGCTCTTGCAAATAGTGTTAATTTTTTAGATATAAAGATGTCACCAATGGAGACAAGATATGAGTGCTCGAATATTTCAACCAAGTAGACCAGCCACACAGTCTGGCAATGCTAAATCTCAAGGCTGGGTTTTAGAGTTTTACCCTGAAATGTCTAGTAAAATTGATCCTTTAATGGGCTGGACATCATCTGGCGAGATGCAGGCCCAAGTAAAGTTAAATTTTCCAGATAAAGAATCAGCTGTAAAATATGCTAATAAGCACGGCATAGATGCTATAATTGTAGATCCCAAAAAAAGAAAACCTATAATACGAAGAGGGGGATATGCTGAAAATTTTGATACTAACCGAAAAGTAGTGTGGACCCACTAGCAACTTTATAATTTTTTATCATTATTTAGTTCTTTGCTCTGACGGTAGAATTAGTGACGCCAACACTACAAACATAGCCATAAAACTCATAACCACGAATAAGTTTGATAACTCGTAACCATGTTTAAGCATTAAACTAGAAATGGGTAGGACACTTGCTCCTGCACCCAAGTTTAAAGCGAACTTCACACTTAAAACATTCCCGCGTGATTTATCAGGAATATATCTAGACATAATAGTATCAATTATTGGAATTTGACCAAATACGAAGCTAGTTGCCACTAACGTTACAAAAAATAATTGAAGGTCAGAGACAGTCGAGGCAAGAAATATGAATATTATTTGTCCAACCCCAATAACAAACAAAATTGGCTTTGCAGGAAAGCGGTCAATTAATAAGCCAGCCCCTATTTGTGTGAACCCCGCTATTGCATAGACCATTGAGGCTATTAGGCCAGTGACGGCAACTGAACTAGTTATTCCTGTTAGTTGAAGTTCAAAGTATCTCGGAATAATAAATGTCATTGCACCAAAGATAAACCCGCCACTTGTAGTGGTTAAGGCAAGTGCTAATAGAGCTCGACGCCACTGAGGTGCGAACACATCGTCGCGTTCGTTTGTTTTTTCTGTTTGAACCGTTTTAGGTTCGTCCTTCAATGCAAATAGGAAGATTACTCCGTATAAAATACACGCAATTCCTGGTAATATGAAAGAAAGTTTCCAATCGGATATTAGTAGTAAATAACCTGTTATCAGAGGTGCTGCCGCCACACCCATGTTTCCAAAAACCCCATTTATCCCCAACCTATAACCTAATTTTTTATTATTTTTTAATAACATAGCAATTCCCACTGGGTGGAATATCGCTGCAAAAACTCCGATCAGACCTAAGCCTATTGATAATTCCCAAGGGGTGCTGGCAAAACTGCAAATTATAGCTGAAATTCCGATGCCAAAATGGAAGATGACCATGAGTACTGACCGTGAGTACTTATTGGCTAATATTGAAGCTACTGGAGCAGCCGCACCAAAAAGAATAAATCCCAGGACACCAAAAATAATTATTTCTTCATAGCCAAGGCCAAACTCTCTTCCGGCATCATAAGCTGCTTTTGCAAAAATAAGCATAACAAAATGGTCGATGAAGTGACTGATATTAAGGTAAATATCATCTATATGTTTGTTTTTAATGTTCATTTTAGTACCATAAGCTTTCGTATTGCAAAAGAATAGGAGTGTATATTGAGAATATTAAATTACAGCACTGAGAGCATTAAACTATTATCTGTATTATTTGCTTTATCATTTGCCAGCTCTGCGTGGGCTGAATGAACGGGGGTGGCGCATTGTGTGCTATACAATGTTCAACCGAATTCCGACGTAAACGATAGATTAATCTCTTTATTTTTGAGAAAAATTAACTAGAAATCCAGTAAATCTATATTTTTTTACTATATTATGGTATTAAGAAGAAAAAAACTTGATTGTTAGGAATAATCTGTGAGTGTGTGTATTATGATTTGAGCGTCAAAAGGAGAATCGTCTAAAAAAATAGTATTAGTATATTGGTGATGATGCTTCTTAAACTATGCGACAAGCGCATACTAACTGGGAGAATACTTATGAATAAATTTACAAATGCGATTATAACAGGACTTGCTACATTGATGCCATTGGCGGCTTTTGCCGATAGCAGCGATCCAATTGTTATTCCAATACATAATTGGTCATCACAAATTGTAATGTCCAATGTTGTTGGTCAGATCTTTGAAAGAAATGGCAATAATGTTGAATATGTAACCACTGATAGCCAAGCGGTTTATGAGTCAGTGCGGATGGGCGATGTAACTCTTGAGATGGAAGTTTGGGAAGGTGCCTTTGGTGCCTCTTTTAGGGCTGCTTTAGAAAAAGGTGGTCTACATGATGTAGGCGATCATAACGCAGTGACGCGTGAGGACTGGTGGTACCCAATGTGGACAAAAGATGCATGCCCTGGCTTACCTTCATGGGAGGCGCTGAACGACTGCGCAGCATTATTTGCAACGGCAGAAACGGGGTCTAAAGGCCGCTATCTAGACGGTCCAGTTGACTGGTTAAAGCATGGGCAAGAGCGTGTTGCAGCGCTTGGTATGAATTTCCAAGTGGTTAATGCGGGCTCTGCTGCCGCACTTTGGGCTGCAATTGGCGCAGCAGAAGCTGATAAAAGCCCAATAGTCGTGTTTAACTGGACACCTAACTTTGCAGAGGCGGTATGGCCTGGCGAATTTGTAGAATTCCCAGAGTGGGTTGAGGGTTGTGATAAAGATCCAGCAGTTGGACCTAACCCAAACGCCCTGTATGACTGTGGCAATCCGGCAAATGGTTACCTTAAGAAAGCCGCTTGGGATGGCATGAAAGATAAATGGCCAGATGCTTATGCAACTTTGGCTAACATTTCATTCACTAATCCACAGATTGCTGAGATGGCTAGAATGGTTGATATCGATGAGATGGAGCCAGAGGAAGCGGCGTCTGCATGGCTGGAAGCAAACGAAGCTGTATGGAAAGCTTGGTAAAGTATGTAAACTGATCTTACCCATCAGTTGACGCTAATTACCCCGTCCGGTATATCTGGGCGGGGTTCTTTTTATCAGGGATAGCAATGAAATATAATACCAAAACTCAGCAACCTGTTATTTCGTGCAAAAATATATGGAAAGTATTTGGTGAAAACCCAAAAGAGTATTTGGCGCAAATGGAAGTGGCAAGAAGCTTTGAGGATATGCAGGCTGATGGATATATAGCTGGTGTCAGAAATGTTTCACTTGATGTTACAAAAGGTGAAATGTTAGTTGTTATGGGTTTGTCTGGATCTGGAAAATCCACCCTAGTCCGCTGCTTTTCCCGTTTGCACGACATTACCAGTGGTTCGATTGAGGTTGATGGACAAGACATAATGTCACTTTCTGAAAAAGGATTAATTGATTTACGTCGTAGTAAAATGGGAATGGTATTCCAGTCTTTTGGATTACTTCCTCATCGCACCGTTCTTGAAAATGTTGCCTTCCCACTTGAGATGCGTGGTCAAGATGCGCATACTCGGCGCTCCCGCGCGCTTGAGGTCATTACGCTTGTAGGGCTTGAAGGCCGCGAGGAATATTTTCCGCGGGAATTATCAGGGGGCCAGCAGCAGCGAGTGGGCATTGCACGCAGCCTAGCGATTGAACCCGACATTTGGTTTTTAGATGAACCATTTTCTGCACTTGACCCTTTAATTCGTCGTGAGATGCAAGATGAATTCTTACGCCTTCAAGGACTTTTAGCTAAAACTATTGTGTTTATTACACATGATTTTGACGAAGCCCTTCGTTTGGCGGATCGAATTGCCATCATGAAAGATGGCGCTATCGAACAATGTGACACTCCAGATCAGATTGTTCTGAACCCAGCAACAGAATACGTTAAAAAATTTACAGAAGAAATTGATAAGTCTAGAGTAGTTAGAGCTGCCGTTTTGGTTGATCCAAAGGGTGCTGGCACCGGAACTCCAGTTGATGCTGAAGCTTCAATTCAAAGTCTAGCTCGTATGTTGATTGGCGATAACCGCAAGCTAATTCCGGTAGAACGTGACGGTATAATCTTGGGCTGTATGTCTCGTGCGGCTGCCCTAGATATTTTGTTAGGAGCGGCTTAGTGACAAATTTGTCAGTGGGTCGTAGACTTAGCACAAAAGAGCATACTCTAAATTATATACTAGCTTTGGTTGTGCTGGCTGTAGTGTTGACCGTTTTGCAGTATTTAAAGCTACTTCCAGCATTCATTCATCGACTTCCTGAGGCCGCAATTCCTAATACTGAGTATCTGTTGGATACGGTTTTTAATTATGTAAAAGATGACCTTGGATTGCTTGCTTTTACAAGGTTTCTCACAGAAGGGCTCCAGTGGCTTTTGGATGTGACTGGGAACCTTCTTTATGGGAAACGCCGCTGGCCAAATTTAGGACCTATTCCCTGGACGGCCATAGCTGCAGTTGTTGGCGTAGTGGGCTTCTATTTGGGTGGTTGGCGTTTGGCTTTTTTAGGTGCTGGCACTTTTATCTGGACAGCACTAATTGGACAATGGAAAATTGCCATGGAGACCATGTCTGTGCTTGTAGTAGCGGCTCCATTTGCTTTTACTATTGGACTACTGTTAGGAATTGCGGCTTGGAAACGTAAATGGGTTGATAATTTGGTCCAGCCGATACTCGCTGTTTTACAAACATTGCCCTTCTTTACCTATCTTTTACCTGCTGTGATTTTTTTCAAAGTTGGCCCAACTGCTGGTGCCGTCGCTACGACAGTTTATGCTATTCCTCCAATGGTTTTAATGACAACTTTGGGATTAAAAAAAGTAAGCCCAGAGGTGGTTGAGGCTGGCCAGATGTCAGGCTGTTCGCGTTGGCAGATGTTACGATATGTTTATATTCCTTCTGCGCGAACAGAGATTTTGGTTGGTGTGAATCAAGTAATTATGCTGTGTTTGGCGATGGTTGTTTTGACTTCATTTATCGGTATGCCAGGTTTGGGTGCAAAACTTCTTGCTATGATGGGCAGCTTTAAGATCGGACGTAGCTTTGAGATTGGAATAACAATTGTTCTGTTAGCGATTACATTAGATAGATTATCAAAAGCTTGGGTAGTAAAGCAACCTAAGCATTTTCCTAAAGATGCTTCATGGATATTACGTCACAAATTCATGATCCTAGCGCTGGTTATGTTTATTGGGTTCATTATTTTTGCTCAATTTGTCGAAATTGCTTCAGAAATTGGTCGAAAACAACAATTAAGTCAGGGGAAGGCGTTGGATACATTTGTTAAAAAAACGGTTCTTACAAATGATATTTTAAAGGGTACTACTGCTGCTATACGCTATTTCATGAACGTCTTTGTGTTGATGCCTTTCAGAAACTTTTTGCTCTCAATTCCGACACCTGCATTTATGATGCTTGTTATAGCTTTTGCCTGGAGAATGGCGGGACCACGCCAGGCACTATACGCTCTCGCCTTCTTCTCATGGGTTGCGCTGAGTGGCTGGTGGGATCGCTCAGTGATTACTATTTATTATGTGTTGTCCTCAACTGCAGTGGCTACGGTTTTAGGTATTCCACTTGCTATTTGGGGAGCTGGCCCACCAGCACAAGATTTCAACGTGCGCAGTGGAATTACTCAAACAGTAGTTATTGGGCTAATTAGCTTGGTGTTTCGTCGCTCCGTCATTGCGTTTGCATCACTGATATCGGCTGGCGTTTTACGTTACATACTTTGGAAGTTAGGGATTTTTAACGAAATACCGTTGCAATGGCTATACATATTAGTTTTTTGGGTTTTATTTGTAATTAGTTTTTACCTCATTTGGCGTTACGCGGGCCAAATGCTGCGTGATGTATTTTTGTTGCTTGTGTCGGATTCAGCACAAACTTTTCCGAGTTTTGTTTATCTGATCCCTGCCATTATGCTTTTTGGTATTACAGATATTGCTGTCATATTCTCCATTATGATATTTGCGATGGTCCCCTTAATCCGATATACGATAGAAGGTCTCCGTAGCGTGCCTCCAGAGATGACGGAGTCCGCCGATATGTCAGGGGCTACGCGTTTTCAAAAACTTTGGAAGGTTCAACTTCCACTAGCGTTGCCAACGATGGCGGTGGGCTTCAATCAGGCACTAATGTTTGCGTTCTTTATGACCATGATAGCAGCTTTTATTGGAACGATTGATCTTGGGCAGGAGCTTCAGAAGACCTTAGCAGGAACGGTTCTTGGTAAAAACTTTTTATTAGGCTTAAACGTGGCATTTATGGCTCTGTGTTTTGATATGGTTATAATGAAATGGGCCAAAGACAAGAAAAAGGTTCTGGGTCTGAGTTAGTTTGACCCTAATAACAAAGCTGATCGTAATTTAACTCAGGGCCTTTTTGTTTTTAATATTTCGCGTTAGCGTATTCTAAGTGTTAGAAGGGTGTTTCAATGACTGAAGATAAAAAATATTATTTCCCCTTTTTTCTTAATAGGATAAAAGTACTTATTAATTATTTTAATTTTAAAATTAGTTTCATATGAGATATTCTGATAATATATTAAAAAGTATGACAGTTTCTGGTAATTAAGGTTTTCAATTTATGGTAGGTTTTAAGTTTCCCGAGAGTATTAAAAGTAGGCCCGTTTATGGAACTCTTTTTGTAAAGCCAGGCGTAGATCATTTAATTATAGCCGATGGTGAGGGAGCGGAGGCAATAATTAGATTGGCAAAACTTAATAACCAATGGATAGAAAAATCACATATTATTTATATTCCTAAGCATACAAAAACTACTTTTGTGGATCAGTTGAAAGAGTTAATGCCTGGACAGCTCTATTTGGGACCTAGCTACCCAGCGTCAGTCTCCAGAATAAGACAAGCCCTTAATAATGCTAAAATGGGGCTCCAGGTATATTTAGCAGGAACAGAAGGGTTAATTGGACAGGCTCAAAACGAGTGCATGAGTTCTGGTGTCCCGCATACAGCAATACAAACTGAGCACTGCGGATCGATTGCTCGTCGTATGCAATGTGTCCATTGCAAGGGAATTACTGAAGACGTAATTATGGATCCGTTTATCTGTAAGCATTGTGGCTTGAGTTTATTTATTAGAGATCATTATTCAAGAAGGTTAGCCGCATTTCAAGGGGTTTGTATAGATGCTGAGGATCCTGGGAATATCCCTGAAGCTGTGGAGCTGTATAAATGATTGGGTCCACAAAAATAAATGTAATAGTGTCGCAAATCAAAGTATTAAATGATTTGGTAACCTGTTTTGAATTTAAAACAACTAATGGAGACCTCCTTCCAACATTTTCGGGCGGTGCACACACAATTGTTGAGATGCAAGATGGAGTAGTGCTGAGGTTAAACCCTTACTCAATAATGTCAGATCCCTTTGATCAGACACGGTATACAATTTCTGTAAGGAGAGATGATCAAGGACGAGGTGGTTCTTTATTTATGCACACTAAGGTCAAAGTTGGGGATGAAATGGTAATTAGTTACCCAGTTAATCTTTTTTCTTTGGATTTGAGGGCAAGAAAGCATCTCTTTATAGCGGGTGGGATCGGGATAACGCCGTTTTTGGCGCAAATAAAACAACTTGAGAGGTCTAATGGTTATTGGGAGTTGCACTATTCAACGAGGAGGCCCGCGCTTGGCACGTTTGTCGAGGAGCTTTTAGAAAAATACCCTCACAAAGTGTCTCCTTATTACGATGAGGCTGACCAAAGAATAGAGTTAACTTCATTACTTTCTGGACAACCTTTAGGGACACATATTTATATTTGTGGTCCAAAGGGGATGATTGATTGGGTTCGTCAGGAAGCAACTGACTTTGGTTGGCCGGATGAAGCAATTCATTTTGAAGAATTTCTTGCTCCTATACCTGGAAAACCTTTCCAGGCGAAATTAGAAATTTCTGATAAAGTAATAAATGTAGGTGAACTGCAGAGCTTGCTTGAGGCTGTTGAATTAGCGGGTGTGAAAGCTCCTTATTTATGTCGAGGTGGGGCTTGCGGTCAGTGCGAAACCTCAGTGATAGAATACGATGGTAAATTTATTCACCGGGATCACTGGTTGACTGATGATGAAAAAGCTAGTGGGCTAAAAATTATGCCTTGTGTTAGCCGCTTTGAAGGTAAGAAACTTGTTTTAGATAGGTAAGGGTGCTTTGAAATGACCATTCAATTTAATGATGAGAGCTTTAGGGGTGACTATACCTTTACCAATTCGGATCATGCGATAAAAAGGTTTCCATTTCCCTTTCATGAGGACAGTTATATGTATGCTGTGAACATGGAGCAACATCAGGGTGGACCAACAGGCTCTATTTATGAAAAACGATTTGATGTAGATGAACACTATGTCTCAGAGATGTATGATAGAAAATTAGTGCTCGCTGAAGATCCATTGAGGTGTCAATCTTTGCCACACATGGTGATGGCTGGTTGGGATCTTTTAGAGTTAATAATGGTTAGTAAGTCTGAGGACTATCCAGATCTTTTCGAACTACATAGAGATGGTACAAATTGGCGTTGGGTAAATAAACCTCTTAGTATTGATCAATCATTTATATTTCTTGATGAGACATCTCTTCCTTATGGACCAATGGAATATATTACTCGTCAAACTCAAGGTGACTTTTGTATATTAGATCAGAGAAATGATAACCTCTGGATGGATGCTGGGATGGTTACAACCCAAGCAGATTGGTCACTTGATTTTGATATTGGAATGAATTTTTTTGAATGGCATGCGCCTGTTCCAAAGGCACATGAAATGGGTATCTTTGTTAGAGCATTAAAGTTTTTACTAAGTATTCAACAAGGGACACCTGCAAGGAGATTGAACTGGACGATGACGGTAAACCCTTTGTTAGACACTTCCCCAGAAAATTATCATAAATGGGGTGTTCAGAAGAGAACTTTGACTCCTGAAAATATTGGACAAAAGCAATATCTAAGAGTTGAGTTGCAGACATTTTTTAGGCTACCCAGATCTAACGCGTTGGTTTTCCCTATTCGTTGCTATTTGATTAACCTTGAAGATCTAGTTTCCGTACCAAAATGGGCCCGTAGATTACATCGAGTAATTCGTGATTTACCTATTGAATTGGCAACTTATAAGGGATTTATCGATAATCGACCGATGATCCTAGATTATCTAGCTCCATTTGACGATGGTCAACCTACCTCTGATGGGGTTTGGCCTGATTAGTTGTATACTAAATAGTTACTGTTCCACATCAATTTTGGGGATAGCTTATTATTGAAAGGTAATGAGCGGGTAACTCTACCAATATTTCCGGACCATGCGGTGCATTAGCATCAAAAAATAAGGAGTCGCCAGGCTTTAATGGATAAACATTGTTACCATGTCTGTAGTCAACCTGACCTTTTATCATATAAATTGTCTCAATACCTAAATGTTGAAAAGTTGGAAAGACATCAGATTTTTTATCAAGAGTTATAAAATAGGGCTCGACTATTACACCACTATCATTGGACCCTATGTGACCCAATAGGTTATATTGATGTCCTGCCCGTGTTCCTCTTCGATCAATTTCGACGCCTTCCCCAGATTTAGTATGTACCGCTACTTTAGTTTCCTCAAACCCTTTAAAGAATGATGTTATGGGTACTCGTAGGGCATTTGCTAAACTTTGTAGTGTAGTAAGTGAGGGAGATGTATTTCCGTTTTCAATTTTAGAAAGCATTCCTATAGAAAGGCCTGTTTCTCTGGATAAGTCTGCAACTGTTGTCTCCTGTTTTCGTCTTAAAAATCGAATCTGCCTACCGATGGCCTTCTCTAAAACTTTCTCACGGGGTTCCGTAGTTTTGTGGGGGTCTTGATTCAGTATGTGTTTAGACAAAGGTTTTTCCCGATTGTTCGTGGGCATTATTATAGTTCCTTAGTGTTTTAACTTACGTAGTAGTTTATTAGGGGATCGTTACCCTTTAGCGATACGTTTCTTCTTCTCTGGGTCATAAAAGGGCATTGCGTGTGAGACACAAGGAATTTCGGAATTTTCATTTTTAACAGTCAATTTTACTCCATCTATTGCACAATCTACGGGCATTCTAGCGATGCCGACATTATGGTTATTCAACTCTGAATACATTCCTATCGTAACAGTTCCAATTTTCTTCCCGTTCTGAAGAAGAGTCGCCCCTTCTTCAGCTGGCTCTGTGCCTTCTAAAAGCACTCCGTAGATTTTGAACCGTTCTTTCCCTTTAAGTCTGTAGTGTTCTTCTGACCCTCTGAACCCAGTTTTCTCTGGAGATACTGTAAAGTCTAGGCCTAACTCCCACAATGTATCACCATGTTTTTCATTTTCAAATGGGTACATGTTTGAGTTATCAAATGGAAAAAATAAAAGATAACTCTCGGCCCTTAGCCAATCTAATGTGGTAAACCTTGTTGGGATTATTCCCATCGGTGCGCCTTGTTCAACTAGTGCATCCCAGATTTCTGGAGCATCTTGAGCACGACAAAAAATTTCATACCCACGTTCGCCAGTGTATCCTGTGCGAGAAATCATTACTGGGAAATTCCAAAGCATTGTTTGAGTATGTGAAAAGTATGCGAGATCTCTAATGTTTGGAATGTGTTTGCTTAAAAACTCAACAGCAAGTGGGCCCTGAAGCGAAATATTATGAAGATTATCATCCATACGTATATCTACATCTCGACCTGTCGCAGCCATTGTTAATTGTTCATGACCTTGCCCTGAACCGTGAACTACCATGTATGAATTTGGACCTGTTCGATAAATGACACAGTCATCGACGAATTTTCCGTCGTCATCTAACATGCAAGCGTATGAGGACCTACCAGGTTTAATTTTGTCAGCATTTCGTGTAGTTGCGCGATCTATAACATGAAAGGCATGAGGGCCAACAACGTGAACCTTTTTCAAGCCAGATACATCCATAAACCCGGCTTTGGTTCGAATGGCCAGATACTCTTCTTTTTGGTTTTTATCATAAGTCCAAGCCGTTCCCATTCCAGACCAGTCTTCAAGATCTGATCCCATAGCTTTATGTCTACTACCTAACGCTGAAAATCTCCAAGATGCTGTCATAATCTTTCTCCTAATTAGTTATAATTTCTCTTTGTTATTAAAAACCATACCTAGGTGCGTTTGAAAAGTCTTTTTTGCCGCTAATGAAAAAAAGTTTCCTGTTGGTTGATTGCGGTTATCATTGGTGATATTGTGGATTCTGGTAAGGCTTGGTATAGTGAAGTCTCAGTAAATCACTAGAGGAAAATAATTATGTGTGGAATAGTTGGCTTGTTTCTTAAGGATCAATCCTTGGCCCCAAATTTAGGGTTAATGCTTACAAACATGCTTATAACTATGACTGAAAGAGGACCTGATAGTGCGGGAATTGCAATTTATAATTCGGTATCAAACGAAAACTTAAAGTTAACAGTGCAATCTAGTAATCCTGAAGTTGATTTTGGATTGATTAAAAATAACCTCTCACTAATGATAGAATCATCTGTTTCAGTTGAAATTAAAGATACACACGCTGTTCTAAAATTGTCGGGAGAGAAAATTACTTTGGCGCGTCAAGCTTTAGCTAAAATCTGCCCTGGTGTTAGGGTGATGAGTGTAGGCGAAAAAGTAGAGATTTTTAAAGAAGTAGGCCTGCCAAGAGAAGTAGCTGATCGTTTTTCTATTTCAAAAATGTCTGGAAGTCATGGAATTGGTCACACACGAATGGCAACAGAGTCTGCTGTAACAACCATGGGTGCGCACCCATTCTCGACAGGTCAAGACCAGTGTTTGGTTCATAATGGGTCGCTGTCTAATCATAATTCTCTAAGGAGAAAGCTTAAAAGACAGGGTGTATTAATTGAAACAGAAAATGATACAGAGGTGGGTGCTGCTTATTTATCTTATAAAATGCAGCAAGGCAGTACTTTAGAGGAAGCACTAGAAAGCTGTCTTAAGGACCTTGATGGTTTTTTTACTTTTGTTGTAGGCACTAAGGATGGTTTTGGAGTTGTTCGAGATCCGATAGCTTGTAAGCCTGCGATTATGGCTGAGACAGATCAATATGTTGCTTTTGGTTCAGAGTATCGAGCTTTAGTTGATTTACCGAAGATCGAAGATGCTAAGGTTTGGGAACCAGAACCTGCTACTGTTTATTTTTGGAGCCATTAGAATGCAAGTTTTTGATTTAGAAAGTAATCCTCTTAGAGAGTTAAATGCTACCCTTCAGCTGCAAAATTCTGATACTAATCAAGTTAATTGGGAAGTTCAAAACCCAAAGGGAAGGCACGCGATAGCTGTCGGTCTGGACGCACCAATAGAAGTTCGTGTGAAGGGGTCAACAGGGTATTACTTGGGAGGAATGAATCAAAAAGCACAAATTACTGTAGACGGTTCAGTTGGTCCTGGTGTTGCTGAAAATATGATGTCGGGCACTGTTATTGTTGAGGGAGATGCTAGTCAATACGCTGGAGCGACTGGGCATGGAGGTTTGCTAGTTATAAAAGGTAATGCATCGTCGCGCTGCGGGATATCTATGAAGGGTATAGATATAGTGGTTTTCGGAGATGTTGGTCATATGAGTGCATTCATGGCACAATCTGGGAACTTAGTAGTTTGTGGAGATGTTGGAGATGCTTTAGGAGATTCACTTTATGAAGCTAGGTTGTTTGTAAGGGGGTCGGTAAAATCTTTAGGTGCTGACTGCATGGAAAAAGAGATGAGAGAAGAGCATTTAGATATCCTAAGCAATCTGCTTAAGGTATCTGGTTCAAAAGCTAAGGCAGAGGAATTTAGGCGTTACGGCTCAGCTAGAAAATTATATAATTTTAATATCGATAACGCATACTAAGGGGACATCGGTGACGGGTAATAAAAAAAATGAATCTCCACGCACTGAACCTGTGCAATCGGCGACATTTACTAATTCTGTAAATTCGGAAATTAGGCGTGCTGCGGCAACTGGTATATATGATATCAGAGGGGGGGGAGCTAAACGTAGAGTACCCCATTTCGACGACTTACTGTTTCTTGGAGCATCAATTTCTAGATATCCATTGGAAGGTTATAGAGAGAAGTGCGAAACGAAGGTCGTTCTGGGAACTAGGTTTGCTAAAAATCCTTTGGAATTAGATATTCCAATAACAATCGCGGGTATGAGTTTTGGCGCCTTATCAGGTAACGCGAAAGAATCTCTTGGGAGAGGTGCCACGTTAGCGGGGACTTCAACAACGACTGGGGATGGTGGAATGACCGAGGAAGAGAGAGAGCATTCTAGTAAACTTGTCTATCAGTATTTACCTTCTAGATATGGAATGAATCCTGTGGATCTCCGAAAAGCAGATGCGATCGAGATTGTTGTTGGTCAAGGAGCGAAACCTGGTGGTGGTGGTATGCTTTTGGGACAAAAAATTAGTGATCGTGTAGCTCAAATGAGAAATTTACCTAAGGGAATTGATCAGCGTTCATCTTGTCGTCACCCTGATTGGACCGGTCCTGATGATCTAGAGATAAAAATACTAGAGTTAAGAGAAATTACGTCTTGGAAAATCCCAATATACCTTAAAATAGCAGGGGCTCGTCCATATTTTGACACAGCCTTGGCTGTAAAAGCTGGGGCTGATGTAGTTGTCCTGGACGGAATGCAGGGTGGAACGGCTGCCACTCAAGATGTATTTATTGAACATGTTGGCTTACCTACTCTAGCTTGTATTAGGGAAGCGGTTAGAGCACTTCAAGATTTAGGGGTTCACCGAGAAGTTCAGTTAGTAATCTCGGGAGGAATAAGAAACGGAGCAGATGTAGCAAAAGCAATTGCTCTAGGAGCTGACGCAGTTTCAATAGGTACAGCGGCCTTGATAGCAATTGGAGATAATGACCCAAAATGGGAAGATGAATATCAAAAGCTAGGGACTACAGCGGGTGCTTATGATGATTGGCACGAGGGAAGAGATCCAGCGGGCATAACAACTCAAGACCCAAACTTAATGTCGCGCCTCGATCCAATCGAGGGAGGTCGAAGGCTTAGTAATTATTTAAAGGTTTTAACTTTGGAAGCTCAAACAATTGCACGAGCCTGTGGTAAAAATCATATACATAATTTGGAGCCTGAGGATTTGTGTGCGATCACAATGGAAGCGGCGGCAATGGCACGTGTACCATTGGCAGGGACAGAGTGGTGGCCTGGTAAAACAGGAGATTTTCTTTAATTAGAATTATATTAATTAACTTTAAAAAATTGTAAGGGGAAACAGATGGCAATCGATTTAGCAGACTTCGCAAAAGAAAAAAATGTAAAATACTTTATGATTTCTTATACAGACCTTTTTGGTGGACAAAGGGCTAAACTTGTTCCGGCTCAGGCAATAGGTGCAATGCAACATGAAGGTGCTGGGTTTGCTGGTTTTTCAACCTATCTAGACCTTACGCCCGCGCACCCAGATATGCTTGCCGTTCCAGACACTAGTGCAGTTATTCAGCTCCCTTGGAAGCGGGATGTTGCCTGGGTTCCTGGAAATTTAATGATGGATGGAAAAACGGTTGATCAAGCACCAAGGAATGTTTTGAACCGGCTCATAAAAACAGCAGCTTCGGAGGGAATGCATGTCAAGACCGGAATAGAAGCGGAATTTTTTCTTTTGACGTCAGAAGGTGATAAAATTTCTGATGAGTATGATACCGCCACGAAGCCATGCTATGATCAACAGGCAATAATGCGACGGTATGATGTTATAACTGAGATTTGTGATTATATGTTGGAACTCGGTTGGGGACCTTATCAAAATGATCATGAAGATGCGAATGGACAATTTGAGATGAACTGGGAGTTTGATGATGTATTGGCTACGGCTGATAAGCACTCATTTTTTAAGTTTATGACAAAATCTGTAGCTGAAAAACATGGGTTAAAGGCAACATTTATGCCTAAACCAATAGAAGGTTTGACGGGAAATGGGTGCCATGCACATATTTCTGTTTGGGATGCTCCAGGAGATAAGTCCAAGACAAATGTATTTGCAGATTCACAAAAAGATTTAGGGCTTTCAGATAAAGGCCTTAATTTTCTTGGCGGTATAATGAAACATGCATCTGCAATGGCGGCAATAACTAACCCTACCATTAACAGCTATAAGCGAATTAATGCTCCAAGGACAATGTCGGGAGCAACCTGGGCGCCCAATACTGTTACTTGGTCAGGAAATAATAGAACTCATATGGTTCGGGTCCCTGGTCCTGGGCGTTTTGAGTTGCGTTTACCTGATGGTGCGGCAAATCCTTACTTACTACAGGCAGTGATCCTAGCAGCTGGTTTAGATGGTGTTCGTACAAATGCTGATCCTGGGAAAAGGTATGATATAGATATGTATGCGGAGGGTCATAAAGTTAGAGGTGGTCCAAAGTTACCACTTAATATGCTGGATGCAATTCGTGAATTTGATAAAAACAAAGGCCTTAAAAAGGCTTTGGGTGATGAGTTTTCTAATGCGTATGTCAAATTAAAAATGAAAGAGTGGAATTCTTTTTCTTCACATTTTTCTGTTTGGGAAAAAGAGAATACAATCGATATTTAATTATTTGATTGGCTATAACTCAAAGGAGTAAAAATCAATTTCTACTCCTTTAAGTTTTTTGAATTTTGTTTGATACCAATGAGGATATTATTAAGATCTAGGTCGTTCTTTTTTTGGATCATAATGAGCGAATGAAACTACTGTTGCAGGTAGACGTTTTTGCTGCCCATCTAGTTTACCAATTTCTAATCTAGTCCCAATGCTCGATTGGGTAACGTCAACGTGTGCCAACGCGATGTTTTTATTTAGAACTGGTGAGCGCATAGAGGAAGTAACTTCACCAATTTTTGCGCGACCCAAATAAATGCCATCACCATTGCCAACATCGACATTACTATCAATATCTAACCCAACTAATTTTTTTGAGGGGGTTTCTTTGCGGCGAATTAAAGCTTGTCGACCAATAAAGTCGTCGACCTTTGATTTAAGTGGTACGGTAAAACCAATTCCAGCCTCTATAGGGTCAGTTTGATCACAAAATTCGTAACCAGCAAATACTAAACCTGCTTCAATTCTGACCATGTCTAAAGCTTCAAGCCCCATAGGAGTCAAACCATGGTCTTTCCCTGCTTCCCAAACTGTATCAAAAACTTCGGTACAATCTTTGGGGTGACACATAATTTCGTACCCTAGCTCCCCTGTATAGCCTGTCCTGGACACAACAATCGGAACACCGGAACTGTTGTTTAAACGGGCGGGAGTAAAACGAAACCAGTCCAATTGATCAAATTCAGGGTTGTGGGGTGCTGACCATATAATATCTTTTAGTAACTCGCGGCTGTTGGGACCTTGGATAGCAATATTATGAAGTTGATCTGTAGATGATCTTATCCAAGTTTTAAGTGAAAGTTCCTCGGCTTTTTCTCGAAGCCATTCCCCACCGTAATCATTTCCGCCAACCCAACGAAAATTGTCTTTACCGAGCTTAAAGAGTATTCCATCATCAAGCATGCCACCGTGTTCGTAACACATTGCTGTATATGCAGAACCCCCAACAGCAATTTTCTTTATATCTCGAGTGAACACATATTGGCAGAGGGCTTCACTGTCTGGGCCAGTGATTTCGAATTTACGTAGCGGTGACAGATCTAGAATAACAGCTTTTTTTCGACATGCCCAATATTCTTCAATCGGTCCAGCTTCCCCAAAACAATTTGCAAGCCAGTAGCCATTATACTCTACAAAATTTCTTGTAAATTTAGAGAAACTTTGATGGAAACCTGTTTCTTTTGTCATCTTTAACTCCGAGTTTGGTGTGACGCGATTTGCGACAGCACGCTGAAATGTTTCATTTTCTGAGTATGTTCGAAGGTGAATATCTGTCGGGTTCCAGCCATTTGCTGGACTAGTATCATCGGGACAGGCGGAACTTACACAAACGATATCTGTTAGCGCTCGAAGCAAGACATAATCACCAGGTCTGGACCAAGGTTCATCCGAATAAAGAACGCCATGGTCGTCTATATTTGTATTAAAAAAGAAGTTTATAGCCATCCAGCCCGGACGTTCTTTTACATTAAACTTAGATAGAGCAGTATTAAAATTTTCGGAACAGTTTGAGTGGCCAGGGTACCCAATGTCATCATAGTATTTTGCGGAGCAGGCGAGTGCAAAAGCATCGTGGCGACCACATGTGTCTTGAACTACTTCAACTAAGGGGAGCATCCCTTGATCATAATATTTTGCATGCAACCCGGGCATCGGGTATGAATGGTTCATTAGAGTTCGAGTAGTTGTAACATCAAGAGCGTGTTCTATACCTTTATCTAACTTACGCGCAGAGAAGCATTGAAAATCAGTGCACTGTCTTCCATCAACGTCGATTATTTGTATATACTCTCCAGCCTTAACAAATATAGCCTTAGCTGTTGAGGTGTTTATTCGCACATCCTGTTGAGGGTCTGCTAAAGGTTCTGGCAGTTCAAATCTAACATGACTTTTTATAACAGCTCTCTTTATAATAACTTTTAAAGGTGACACGGTGTTTTGAAGTTTGAAGTTCATTGCGTCACCAGGCGCGCAAATTATTATTTTTCCTATTTTTTCTGCACGAAGGTTAACTGTTGTTTTCGCAGGGGTTGATTGTTCAAAAAACTTTAAAACTAAAGAATTTGAAAGGTTAACAGTAAATTTTTCTAGGGCATTCCTTATCTTTAATAGAGATATGTTATTGCTATTTAGTAGTTGTTTTAGACCTATTGGTACTGAGTGAGATCTCTCATTCAATACATTTGAATTAGTTCTTCCAGAATGATCTATAGTAAGAATTTCGCAGACCTGGCCACCGTGTTGATTTATTACTGTAATGTCATCGCCAGGTTCAATATCGACCAGAATTGCTCCACCACCTTCTACGATGTAGTTTTCCACCCCGGGAGCAAGTAAAAAAATATTAGGTTGTATAATATGGCTAGGTTTTGGGGGTCCAGGAATTATTTTTGGGTATTCTGTGTTTAGCATCGCAAGTTCCTAACACCTATTTTTACCTATTAAGAATAAAATATTAATGTAAAGAATAACCTAAGTTAATTACTCAATCAAGTGAAAGTAGAGGAACACCTAGGTATATTATAAAACTCAACTTTACAACTTTTTTGATACTTCTGTAGCAACTTTCTGTTTGGGAAATAGAGAATATAATTGATATTTAATTACCTGATTGGTTATACCTTAAAAGAGTAAAAATTTAAAGTGAGATTTTGTATCTTGTAAATAGATTACCATAATCTGAAGGTAGTTTACATAGTTATCCAAAATGAGAAGGAGAAATAATGATTATTTTTAGAGACTACTATGAGTATTTTTAATAACTATTTAGCTGTTGATTGGTCCGCAAATAGTAAGCCCAAGGTGGGTGCTGATAGCATTTGGTTAGCTTGGCTTTCTAATACATGTGAACTTTCATTGTTTAACCCTAGAACTCGGTTTGATGCTTTGAATATGATCAAAAGATTGTTAAAAGATGCGGATGGGAGAGTTTTAGCAGGATTTGATTTTCCTTTTGGCTATCCAAAAGTCTTTTTTGATGATCTTGGTTTGGTTAAATGGTCTGACCTTTGGGCTGACCTATTCGAACGAGTAAAAGATAGCACAAATAACAATAATAATAGATTTGAAGTTGCAAATTATTTCAATTCTCTGTTTCCCAAAAGTGGTCCGTTCTGGGGCCACCCAATGCCAAATGATGGGAGGTATATTAATATTCCATTTAAAAAACCAGTTGGATATGGATGTTTTTTACCTAACGAAAAAAGGTCGATTGAAGCTTTAATAAAATCAACAAAAACAGTTTGGCAATTGAATGGAGCTGGATCTGTAGGTGGCCAAGCGCTTCTAGGAATCCCTATTGTAGAGAGTTTGAGAAAGTCTGTTTCAACCTCTATTTGGCCATTTGAATCACGCATTTCCAAAGTAGTATGTGCAGAAATATACCCTTCAATGTACAAGATAGAAAATACTGAGAGAATTAAAGATGCTAATCAAGTGAAAGCAGTTGTGAAAAGATTACACGGTTTGGATGTGAAGGGTGAGCTGGAACAAATTATGAGTATTCCGAGTAAATTAAAAGGATCAGAATGCACTCATGAAGGTTGGATTTTGGGAGCAGTAAACTAGATGGTGATCGGTTCTTCAATTTTAGGTGAGGAGAAAAAATTGAGAGTTTTGATTTATCCATGCAGCCTTTAGGTACTAGAATAGTACATACTTGTGGTATGATTGCATAAATATATTGTTACTAAAGTAACTCCTTTAGAATACCCTCCTTTAGATAAAGAAATGAAAATTACGGATATATAAAAGGTAAATTATTTCGATGCAGTGCAAATCAAGAAATATTGTCCAGCGGGAACACCTTTTAGAACCTCTGGTATTGACTGTATGCTGTGGATAAAGTTAAAGGACTGCATTGTGGTTCCTTAGCTCAGCTGGATAGAGCAACTGCCTTCTAAGCAGTAGGTCACTGGTTCGAATCCAGTAGGGATCACCATTTATGTAAGTTACCTTCCCATCACATTTTTCTGAGATAAAGCTCTAATTTTTTTAAGTGCTTGAGTCCCGATGGAAGGACAGGGCTTGAAGCTTTTGTCAACGAGCCAATGTTAGAGACAGATTTTGAGATTACCTTTCAGAAATCTACAAAAGCTAATTAAACACTATTTCTGCAAACTTATTAAATTTATATGCACGAAAATATCATCAAAAATGCATATTACTAACTTAACTAACGACTGGTTAAGTCTTTTAATAATATTAGAAATAGGGAAAAAATATGAGAAACGTTTTATTGGCAGTAGCATTTTTTACTTTTACCAACGCAGTGATTGCGGGAGGTATGCCAGGCGAAGAACCTGAAGTTAAAAAGGAAGTAATAGTAGAAACAGTTATAGCTGAAGAGCCTAAAGGGTCTTTTGCTAAATTTATTTTTCTTCTACTCTTATTTGCACTCTGAGACCATAGAACTTTTATCATTAGCGTGTAGAGCTATACTTAAAGGTTAAGTAAGTTATTATAAATTACATGAGGGTAATAAAAGTATGTTAAAAAGGGACCGCGCTAAGTTCGTTCTAAACAGGTTAAATGAACTTTACCCTGAGACTCCAGTACCACTTAGTCATAAAAACAATTTTGAGCTGTTAGTGGCTGTATTGCTCAGTGCCCAGTGCACAGATGAGCGGGTCAATAAAGTTACTCCAGCGTTATTCTCTGAAGCAAGTAACGCTCATGACATGCAATTTGTCCCAGTAAATACAATCTACAACATTATACGACCATGTGGATTAGCACCCCAAAAGTCGAAAGCAATTTCTGGACTCTCTAAGATTCTAGTTGAGAAATATCAGGGTAATGTACCAGAAGACTTACAAGCCTTAGAGACGCTTCCAGGGGTAGGCCACAAGACAGCTAGTGTAGTAATTTCGCAGGGTTTTGGACAACCGGCATTCCCTGTGGATACTCATATTCACCGATTAGCCCAAAGGTGGGGTTTAACAAAGGGTAAGAATGTAAAAGTTACTGAATACGATTTAAAGGAGATTTTTCCACAGAATTCTTGGAACAAACTTCATCTACAGATTATTTTTTATGGTAGAGAGTTTTGCACTGCTAGAGGGTGTGATGGAAGGGTTTGCGATATTTGCGTAACTTGCTATCCAAATCGAAAATCTGCTTTCAAAGCGCGAAAACCATAAGACAAACATCTTAAAATCCTAAAAAATTAGAATTCACGGAGGTCTTTGTCCCGGTCTTAGCAGCTTTTGCTATAGATTCCATCGTCGAGACCCCTGCTAGAGCCTCTGAAATTTTAACTGGGTATACACATCTACCGCGAACTGATTGCGCAAAGGTATCAAGCTCGATTGCCAGTGTATCTACAATTTCAAAGTTAGTCTTCTCAGTTTCAGTATTAATTACATTAACCTCGAGAGAATGCTGATTAGGCAAAAAAGCTGAACCCTTAGAGCCGTAGAGGTGCATTTTCCAGGTGGGAGAGGTCGCTGTCATTGTTGTTAAGCTTGCTGTAGCACCTGATGTGAACTCAATTAGGGCTGTGGTCGTGTCATCAACGAGAGAGGTTACAACTCTGCGACTACTGTACGCCATCACAGTCTTTACTGTTCCTAGGAGGTGGACCATTAAATCAAGAATATGGATACCCATGGCACCCATGCCTCCGGCAGGATTCTCCTCGTTAGAACCTCTCCACATGTCTGCAGTGTAGTTGTATCCAAATGATCCAGAAAAATTTCCTTCTATATGCAGAGCCGTTCCAAGCTTTTCTGATACTAGTAATTCTTCTAGTTGATTATAGGCTGGCAGAAATCGACGATTAAATCCAACAGCCAATTTAACTCCGGAATCCTTACATGCAGTTGCGGCATCAATCCCATCTTTAAGAGAAAGAGTATAAGGTTTCTCTACAAACACATGCTTTCCTGCCGCTGCTGCGGCTTTTATTTGATTGCAATGCTGACTATGGGGCGTTGCCAAGACTACTGCTTCAATAGCATCATTATTTAATATATCCTCAAAACTATCAGCTAACGTTAAACTATTCTTAATACAGTACTCTACCACTTTGCTCTTGGTTCGAGTCATTGCGTGTGTAAATAATAAACCATTTTCAGGGTCTGCCTTGGCGCTATCTACTAGGTTTTGTCCCCATCGCCCAAGACCAATAATTGCTGCTGTAACTTTTGTGTCTTTACCCATAATCTTTGTAATCCCATTTTAATATTAGAGAATTAACTATTATCTTATTAAAGTTAACTCAGTTAAGTAATTAATTTTTTAGAAATAACTTATAAATCCTTGCAAATTCTTAGAGAGTCTAAAATCGCACAGTGAATGTCGCGACTATTAACAGCATCTCCAACCCTGTAGAGATGGTAACCTTTTCCAGAAAACATAGGTTGAGGTTTGCCACTTGCCATAGCTTCTATATCGACAACTCCTCGATTGAGCGACTTTTCCTTTATTGAATAAAAGATCTCATCATTTGGAAGAGTGCCTGCTTCAAGTACTAAGTTATTTGTAATATGAGTGATTGTCTTGCCGGTATGGGTATTACGAAGGCTAACCTTTATTTGATTCCCATGACGCTCAGCGTTTGTTAATTCATGGTCCACTTGAACTTTTACACCTTTTTTATAGAAGCGCTTCATAAAAGGAGAAATTTCCATTCGCATTGCTTCCATGCCAACTGTGGCATCTTGCGTGTTTAGTGTCACGTCTACATTTTTATCAGAGATATAATCGGCTGCAGCAAGAGAAACATTCCTCCCGGTTTGGTCATGGATAAAAACCGACCCTTCCATTTTTGCATGACCGGACAGGATATCCCACGTAGAAAGAACTTTTGCATTTCCTTCGACCCATTCAATGTTTGGGTGACCTCCTGTGGCAATAACAACAATGTCTGGGTTCTGACTAATGATATCTACTTCTTCCGCGAATCTGTTAAGGTGAATTTCTACTCCTAGAAAACTACACTCATTAGCTAGCCAGTCGACTATTCCTAAAATATCTTTTCGCCAACCGACTTTCCCTGCAAGTATAACTTGACCTCCTAATTGAGTGCTTGCTTCGAAAAGAACAACTTTGTGCCCCCGCTCTGCGCATACTCTTGCAGCTTCAAGGCCTCCTGGCCCACCACCAACGATAACTACTTTTTTTTGATCAGGTACTGATAATATTTTATGAGGAAGACTTTTCTCACGAGCCGTTGCTGGATTTTGGATACATAGTCTGTGATTTGAACAGTAGGTAGCGCCTACGCATGTTCGAATTCGATCTTCTCGGTTTGCGTTGATTTTTTGTACAATATAAGGGTCAGCTATATGAGCACGTGTCATTCCGACTAAATCAATTAAATCTTCTTTTATTGCATGGCGTGCTGTTGCAAGGTCATTAATTCGAGTGGCGTGGAAAACAGGAAGACTAAGCTCTTTTTTAAACCTACCAGCCTGTTCAATAAATGGTGATAATACTGAGGCCATGCCCGGCATAGAGTTTGCTGAGAGCCGGGGTAGGGTATCTATTCCTCCAGAAACTAAATTTATGAAATCTATTACTCCATCTTCCTTTAATTTTTGTGCTATAGTTAGATTGTCAAACTCTGACAAACCGGTTTTTCCATTATCCTCTTGCGTCATTGTCATGCGAATACCTAGTAAGAAATTTGAACCTACGGCTTCCCTCATTGCATTATAAACCATCCTGCCAAAGCGCATACGGTTAACTAAAGAGCCACCGTATGAATCTGTCCTATGGTTGGTTTCTAAGGACCAGAATTGTTCTATTAAATGACCTGATGCCATTACTTCTAAGCCATCTAGACCCCCTTTCTTACAACTTAAAGCGGCGTTAGCGAAAGATTTAACTATTCTATATATATCATCTTCATCCATTGCTCTGGGTATCCCTCTATGTAGGGTTTCCCTTATTGGTGACGGGGCGACTATTGGAAGCCAATGGCCAGCAGTTGAATTTGTACGCCTTCCGAGATGAGTTATCTGTGTCAGTAATAATGCTTCGTGCTTATGATAAATATTAGAAAGATCTTGAAAGAATGGTATTATGCTATCATCTATAATTAATTGATCGAAGACTGGGGCGGTGTCTAAAGAAATAGTACCAGAGCCTCCGACAAAGGATAATCCAATTCCTCCCTTTGCTTTTTCTTGCTGATATAAAAGAGTTGTCTCTGTAGGTTTACCATTTTCTGCATAGCTAAGGGCATGACCTGTGCTAAATATTCTATTTTTCACTAATTTAGAACCTAACCTAAAAGGCTGCAGTAAAGGATCATTTTTCATGACATTAATATTCAATAAAAAAAAGTTAGAGGCAAGTATATATACACGAAAAGTTTTTTAAGTATGTTTGAGACTTTTAATTGTTTTTATAAATAACAATTAAGAATAAAACCCTATGAAGAGGTTGATTATAGATCTTAAGTACGGAATCGCACCTTGAAAAGTGCTCCACCCAGAGTTTTTGATCGCCCAGTAGTAATTTCTCCATTATGTGCCTCTACAATTTGCTTGCAAATAAAAAGGCCTAACCCAGAGCTATTCTTCTTAAAGTTCTCTCCCGAACGATTTGTATAAAACCTTTCAAAAATGCGTCCAGCTAAAGCATCAGGAATACCTGGCCCAGAGTCCTCTATCGTTAATTCAAGAACCCCGCTAAAGGACTTTCTAAAAATAATATTTATTGAACTATTTTCTGGACTAAAAGTAATTGCATTCTCTATTAGGTTCACGACAACTTGGCCTAGTCTATCAGGCAATCCAAGGAAGGTTATTTTTGGAGTAATTTTTGGGTTGAGTTCTACACCCCTTTCGATGCCCACGCCTTTCATGTTGATTACTATTTCGTTGATTAATTTTGAAAAATTAAAACGATCCCATTTCGTTTGTACAAGCTCTGAATCTACCAACGCAGAGTCTGAAATTTCGGAAATTAAACGGTTCATCCTACTAGCTTGCTTTGCAATTGTATCGAGAGCCTCTCTTACGGAGGGATCATCTGATATTGGGATATTCTCCAAGTTTGCTACTATTGATGCTAATGGATTTTTTAACTCATGAGAAACATCAGCTGCAAATATTTCTTTGTCGGCGAATAACGAGGCTAATCTCCCGTTCAGTATCAGCAAATTACGATAGAGTAGTCCAACTTCATCTTTACGATTCTCTAACCCGGGAACCTTAAAGTTAAATAGATCCTCGGAGACATTTTTTTTCCTTATGCTTTTATTTAGCCTTTTGGAAAGTTTTCGAAGAGGTAAAGCTATTGAGAATGCAAGTATTAACCCAAATAATATTGTTAGACCGCTGATAGAAAGGAGAACAAATAACCGTCCGGTGTTCCTTCCAAGATATGATGCCTTAATATTGTAACGGTCAATTAAGTCTATAGTTGCTACTGTTCGACGCCCTATTTTAAATGGTACTATTAAGCGTAATTCATATTTTTCTAGACCATCCCGTATAACGTGTTTTAACCTCACTTTGCTTGTAGTCTCGATTTGTATTTCCGAGGTTAGTATGTTGCGATCAAAGAATTTCTTACTAAATCGAAAAATAAAACTTAATATATCAAGGTTTAATAAAACTTTGTCTACGATAGGTGAAGCTCTTTCTAAGAGGGGTTGTACCACTATATTTGATATGAGGTTTGGTTCGGTCCCATTAAAGTAAGGCTTTGGTAACTCCACTAGCTGACCGGCTATATAGGGGCGAATAATTAGGTTTTCGTGAATACTTCTAGGAAGCGATTGTAGTTTTTGTAAAATTCTGGTGCTTTTATCATGATGCGTTAAAAATGAATCTTCGAGAATAGGCCTAATCATTTCTTCAACGAAATATGAACGTTCGTCCAAAATTTCCTTTCTTTGGCTTATCTCAACTTCAGCAGTGTCCTCTGTGGCGATTAGAAAACATAACAGTAAGATATTAAAGCTTAATATTAAAAAAAATATTTTTGTTAGTATACTTCTAAACATGTTAAACTTTAAGCTTGTAGCCTAGACCGTGAACCGTAGATATAATATCGCAGGCTAGGTCGACTTGCTTTAATTTATTTCGGATGTTTCGAACGTGACTATCTATAGTTCTGTCACTGACATATATTGTTCCGTCGTATGCTGCATCCATTAGTTGCGAGCGGCTTTTAACTAATCCGGGTCTATTTGCAAGAGATAATAGAAGCATACTTTCGGTAACAGTGAGGTTGACGGGTTTTTTCATCCACGTAACTAAATGGCGCTCTTTGTTAATTTCTAGCTCAGAAGCCTTGATAGTTTTTGTTTCTAGGTCAGGTATGCTGACTTCATGCCTCCTAAGTACGGCTGTAACCCGTGCAAGTAATAAATGTTTGCTGAAGGGTTTTGTTATGTAGTCATCAGCTCCTAGAGTGAAACCAATCAGTTCATCTTGCTCTTCATTCTTAGATGATAAGAAAATAATTGGTAATACTGGCTTTTTTAACCTCACCTCTTTTAAAAGTTGATGACCATTAAGTTCAGGCATTTTGATATCGAAAATGGCTAAATCGCAGTCATTTTCTTTAAGAAAATCATTAGCTTTAAGGCTGGACTGAAATGCTGACACTTTATGACCTTCAGATTCCAATTGTTCGGTTAACGGCTTAAGGACAGAAGTATCATCATCTACAAGTACAATATAAGCCATAACTAACCCTAATTTTCTATAAGTTAATTATACTATGCTCCAACTTCTTTTTTTTTTGAACCCTTAAAGGTAGACGAGCAAGACTTCTGCACAACTTTTTACATTATATGCACAACTACTAAGTATTTAATGCATATATAGTTACTAAATCTAGGGCAGGCAGGTTTAATTATTTTGAGAAACACTTTTTCTTATATTTGTTTGTGTTGGATCTTAGTTTTAATAATCTGTTGAGCAGTCTATTTTGGTAAAAAAGGAGGTGTATTTCTCCCTGATACCTCCTCACCTATGGACAATCCCATGGCAAAGTATCCTCCAAACCTTTGTCATGGGAAAACTATTTATTTAATTTAACGTAACTTAGTGAGACAATCTTATATTTACGAGTTTGTCATTGGCTTAGAATAACTATTATAATAGAGGCATTACTCCAATTTTTATATTTCCTGGTACTCACAGAAAGAGATTGATGTCACAAAAAGATACTGGACCTTCGATTGAAAACCTTAAATGTAATTTTGTTAGTGGGGCCGTTTTACATCGCTTTCGGTTTGGTGGGGGTCGCAAGCAAGATCTGCCAAAAGCAGCTGGTCTGCGGGGTGGTAAAACACCGGAGATTGTTGATGCAACGGCAGGACTTGGAAAAGACGCATTTTTACTTGCCTCTTTAGGAGCTAGGGTTACATTAATTGAACGCTCAGAGCTAATGCATGAGCTCTTAAAGAAAGGTATGGAGGACGCCCTTAAAGTGGGAGGAGACGTTGCGGAAGTAGTTAAACGAATGAAACTGATTCACGGTGACGCACGTGAGATATTAAAACACCTTTCCCCTGAAGTTATAATGATCGATCCGATGCATCCACCTCGAAAGAAAAGTGCTTTGGTGAACAGTGAAATGCGTCTTGTTCGTGAAATTGTTGGAGATGACACGGATTACCCCGCATTAATTAAGGTAGCCTTAAAAATGGCTAGTAATAGGGTTGTTCTGAAGTTACCTCGATACGCGGACTCAGTGGAGAGTATTAAAGAAGCTTCTCACCAAATTTTAGGAAAATCTACGAGGTACGATGTGTTTATGAATACTTAGCCTCTTGGAAAGTATTGCTTCTTGGGTGCCTTGCAATTTATATCTGAGTATAGAAATGGTTTGAAGATTTTTAAATGAGGTTTGAGTAAATGCGTATTTTAGTATTATTAATTTCTTTTTTCCTACAGGTAACTGCGACGCATGCGTCTGCCCCAGGTCTGATATGTAATTATACCGAGACAACAGAAACTGCATTTGTTGTAATTAATGAAGAGTTAAAAATGATAACTTGGAAAGTAGAAAATAAAAAGACACATGAGCTAAAAATAGTCGACTCTAACGAGTACTACATAAAGGCAAGAGGTTTTAACATCATTCTTAGCATTGAACGGCTAGCTAAGACATTTATAGTTGCCTTAGCTAGCCTTAATGAGAGCGACGAATTAGGGGCTGAATATTTTACTGGAGTATGCTCGTAGAAAAATTATTTTAAAAACTACATGGAATGTATTGGCTTTAAACTTGAAGTTGGAACTCCTGAAAATACAGTGTCTATTACTTTAATATCGCGTAAGTTTTGCGGTTTTAAATTAAAAGGATCACTATCTATAATACACAAGTCAGCTTTTTTCCCTGTTTCTATTGACCCTATCTCCTTTTCTAACTTTAGAATGTAGGCTGCGCCCAAAGTGATACAATATAGTGCTTGCTGAAGACTTATTTGCTGAGTCGAACCTAGTGTTCTTCCTTTTTCTGTTATCCTGTTAATGGCGCACCAAGCGGTTACTAATGGGGCTAAAGGAGTAACAGGAGCATCAGAGTGTATGGCAAAATTATTAGTAAATACTTCTGTAGCATCCCTGCATGCATCCATTCTGTTAGCTCTATCTGGGCCTAGAGTGGTTTTCCAATGTACGTCTCCAAAGTAGTGGAGATGATTAGCAAAGAGATTTACACAGATACCTAATTTGTTCATACGAATAAAATCCATGCGATCAGCCAATTGGACATGTTCCAGAGTGTGTCGATGATCTGCGTCTGGGTAGGCACGAATGGCATCTTCTAATACGTCGGTTGCATAATCTGAAGCCTGGTCGCCATTGGTGTGTATATGCATTTTTACGCCAGCTTTATGTAACTCAAGAACTGCTTTTCTAAAATGAGTATCTTCCATATTGTAGATGCCATTATCGGGGCCATCGTAATACCCTGGCTCATTGAGTTTTGCTGTAAACCCTTGAATGGCGCCGTCGGTAAACAGTTTTGCTGTTCCCAAACGCAGTTTATCAGTAGATTTTGGTTTTAAATCCGTGGCCCTTTTGGCTTCAAGCTCTGGATCGCCACGCATAGCGTTCATTATAGGGACATATCTGACTGGAAAATTTTCATCAGAGGTTACTTTTTGCAACATTTCAACTTCTGGAGGATCTAAATCGGATAATAGATCCGCTATCGTAGTCACGCCTACATTTTTTGCCATGGTTGCATAGTTTCTTACGGCACTAGGTTTGGTAGATAGTTCTCCGATTGTTATGCCTCCGATACTGAGCGCGGGCTCCATGGCAGCAAATTCCTGTAATTCTCCATTAGGCTGCCCATCAGGACCTTTTACAATCCCCTCGATATTAAGGCCGGCAGTAATGCCACTTTTATCAAGTGCCAAAGTATTGACAGTTGCTAGATGAAAATTTGAATGAACTACTATCACTGGTCTATCTGTAGAAACTTCATTTAACTCTAATTTGCTTAGTCTTGGGCTGTCCAAGAAGTTAGGATCAAAGCCCCAACCTACTATTGGCCCATTTCCAGGTGCTTGACGTAACTTTTCTATTAGAGCTTCTTTTGTAGGTAGGCCCTTGACTATGTTCCCTTCTGGATCTGTTCGATCATAATGCCCGCAGTATATGTTAGCCCATACACCCCCGGCTGAAACATGTGCATGTGCTTCAATTAACCCTGGTAAAATAACCTTATCTTTATATGTATCATTATTAATGACATTTCCCCAACCGTCCGCACAATGTCTGCCCCCAACAGCTAAAATTATACCATCCCTAACTGCAACATGGGTTGCTTCTGGGTTGTTGTGGTCCATTGTGATTATCTTTTTAGCTTTAAAAACTGTGATTTGATTGCTCATCTATTTTCCTCTATGAGTTTTTGATACTTTGAATGAGTTAAGTGTCCGCTGGTTGAAATTCTTTTCCATTAGGCCCTAATCTCACCCCTGAACGTAGTTTTGTATAGGGAATTTTATCTACTTTTACAGGGTTTTGCCCGGGAGCTTCTGCAAACAAAACAGTGTGAGATATCGGTTCATAGTCTGCAAGAAAGTGGATGGCACTTTTCAGAACAATTATACCATAGTCTTTTGGGTCGTAACCAATATGTTTAAAAATAGCTTGATCTGCATTTTGGGCTCGTTTTGAACCTAACACAATTATTAATTCGGATTCTAAACCTAGATTAACGTGGATAGCGGCCATTTTCCCAAGGTTGGCATTTACCCCAAAACTATACGGGCCTTTACATGTGAATCTCCCATCAGAGAGATTTTTTATTATACCAGTAATTTTTAGGGATGGACCATTTTCCTTAGGAAACCGGCCACCAATATCTAGTGTAATTTTTTGATCAACTCCTGCTTCATGGCAAGCTTCAGCTGCATTTGGGTCCCAAAACATACCAACAAGTGCAGGTATCTTATGGCTGAGAAGTTTACTTATAAGACCAGTACTATCACCAGATGCTCCGGCACCAGGGTTGTCTTGGGGGTCAGCGATAATTATCGGCGCAGTAGCAGATTTTGATAACTCATGGGCTTTTAATATAGCTTGATCTCCATCAATAAGATGGTCATCGAATGAAGATTCATAAGAATGAATTTTGTCCAACATAAATTGAGCAGCTTTTTCAACTTCATTTTCATTAGTGCCACAGACAAATAATGAAATGCCACAGTTAGGTATGTCCGCAGGAGCAAACCCAAACGCCATGTCCGCAGAAATTAAATTATTATTATTGAGTGCTGCAAGTTCATTGTAAAGGGTTCTACCTGGTTCTCTCATAGTTGATTGAGATGTAACGGGAGGTATAAAGCTCGCTTGCTTAAAAACTTTAAAAATTGGTTTTGTTGTGGTTAAAATTGTCTTTAATAAGATTGCCGCCCTTTTTCCGGTTTCAGCCATGTCTACGTGGGGGTAAGTCCTGTAGATTGTTGTTGCATTTACAAGATTTATAAAGCCTGGGCTTATGTTTCCATGAAGATCGAGGCTTGTCACTATAGGTAGCTCAGGACCAACCACCTCTCTGACACGTTTCATTAACTCCTCTTCGCCGTCATCATACTTTTCTGTGACCATTGCACCATGAAGATCGAAATACAGGCCGTCGAGTTTCCCAGCATTTTCTATTCCATTTAAAATAGAGTCACTAATTCTGTCGAATGCGTCTTGAGATACTAAACCTCCAGGCTCTGCATTAGCATAGGATAGAGGAATTAGGTCAAACTCCGATCCAGCTTCCATGAAACCGCTGATAGGAATATTTTGTCCGGCGCATATTTTTTTTATAGAATCGCCTACTGTGAATGGCACCATGTTTCCAGGGTTTTCAAAATCCTTAAATTCGGTAGAAAATGGGGCAAAGGTATTGGTTTCATGCTGAAATCCAGCAAATCCGATTCGGGGTTTTGGTGACATAATTTTTCATCCTAAGGTATTTGGGGCTCCTTTTTCTCATCATATAAGTCAGATTTGTCAAACATTTTTTCTTATTACTCGTTGTTTTAGTCAACCTCTCAATCGATTTGCGTATATATTAAATATATTTAAGATTTTTTTAATTAATTTACTCTATACCCTTGACATTCTTCGTCAAAAAAACTGTTTATTGGGGTCTATTCACTTCCAGGTGAGCATAATAATGTTTAAAATTAATTTGCCTGGTTTATTTAGAATGAAGGGAAATACAATATGTTTAATATACTTACAAATGTAAGGGGACAGATCGTTGGTGGTCTTACAGCCTTACTTATGGGGGGGATGAGTGTATTCTCATTTGCTCAAGCAGGTGGGCATGAATCCGTACTTAGAGTGATTCCGCATGCAGATCTAAAAAATCTAGACCCAATTTGGACTACTGCTTATATTAGTCGAAATCACGGTTATCTAATCTACGATACGCTATTTGCGATGGACTCAGACTTTAATGTTCAGCCTCAAATGGTTGATACATACACTAAATCTGACGATGGCATGAATTGGTCGTTCACTTTGCGTGATGGTTTAACGTGGCACAACGGTGATGCAGTTACTGCAGCAGACTGTGTAGCTTCATTAGCGCGTTGGGGTAAAAGAGATGGAATGGGACAAGCTCTCATGACAGCTATGGGTAGCATGACAGCTGTAGATGATAAAACATTTACATTTGAGCTAGCTAAGCCATTCGGTCTAGTACTAGAATCAATTGGTAAAATTTCGTCTAATGTTCCATTCATGATGCCAGCTTCAGTTGCTGCGACAGATGCTTTCGAGCAAATCACAGACTTCACAGGATCTGGACCTTTCATGTTTAGTAAAGATGATTGGGTGCCTGGTAGCACAGTTGAGTACACAAAATTTGACGGTTATAATCCACGTAGTGAGCCAGCTTCAGCTGCCGCTGGTGGTAAGTTAGCGCTTGTTGACAAAGTTATCTGGACATACTTCCCAGACCAAATGACAGCTATGAATGCGTTACAAACTGGTGAAGTTGACTTTTTTGAGTCTCCAGCAAATGACCTTGCGCCACTTATGTCAGCTAACCCTGATATAACAGTAGAGGTTAATGATCCACTTGGAAATATTGGTTTCTTAAGATTTAACCATGTTCTACCTCCATTTGATAATGTTGAAATCAGACGTGCTGCTTTGATGGCTGTTAAACAAGAAGATTACTTGGCAGCTGCAGTTGGCGATCAAGCCTACTGGTCAACTTGTTACTCAGTCTTCCCATGTGGTACGCCCATGGCAACTGACATAGCAAATGACATCATTCAGGTTGCGGACACTGATAAAGCAAAAGCAGCGCTTACAGCAGCAGGTTACGATGGTACGCCAGTAATAATCATGCAGCCAACTGATATTCCAGTTCTTTCGAACTTCTCATTGGTTACAGCGCAAAAGCTTAGAGAAGCTGGATTCACAGTTGAAGTACAGGCTATGGATTGGTCAACACTTACTTCTCGTAGAGCTAAAAGAGATCCAGTATCTGAAGGTGGATGGAATATTTTCCACACTTGGTGGATTGGTGCCGACATTATGAACCCAACTTCTATTGCGTTTTCAGGAAATCCTGACGCTGGTTGGTTCGGTTGGCCGACAGATCCAGTATCTGAAGCTGCGCGGACTAAATTCTTTGTTGCAGGTTCTTTGGCAGAGCAGCAAGAGCTATCGTCTATCGTTCAAAATCAAGCTTGGACAAACGCGTTCTCTGGTCACTTAGGTCAGTTCTTTTCACCTGTTGCATACCGTAACAACGTGAAAGGTCTTATTAAGTCTCCAGTACAGTTCTTCTGGAACATCTCTAAATAAGACTTCTATAAAAAATGTTGATCGCCTACACTTGGGCGATCAACTATTTAGAAATTTAATAACATTCATAATTACCGGAGATAACTAATGTTTTACGTTATAAAGCGAATACTTGCCACAATCCCAGTGATGGTTGTAGTAGCATTATTTGTTTTTTGTATAATTCGTTTAGGTCCAGGAGACCCGGCGTCAGTTATCGCGGGAGATTACGCGACAGCAGAGGATATTCAGGAAATTCGAATTAAGCTTGGACTTGCAGATCCTATACCTGTTCAAATGGGGAAGTGGTTTGTTCAACTTGCGTCTGGTGATCTTGGAAAGTCATATCACTCTAATATGCAAGTAACAAAGCTAATATCGCAAAGGCTTGAGCCAACCCTATTATTGGCGGTGACAACGATACTTCTTACCGTTTTTGTGGCAATTCCGTTAGGTACGCTAGCGGCTTACAAAGCTGGGAGTTGGGTTGATAAATTTGTTATGATTTTCTCAGTTGCAGGGTTCTCAATACCAGTTTTTGTGCTTGGATATATCCTAGTTTATATCTTTGCTATGGAATTACGATGGTTGCCGGTTCAGGGATATCGAAGTCCCTTTGAACACGGATTTTTACTATTTTTGAAACACATAACAATGCCCGCTGTTACTCTAAGTGTCATTTATATTGCTCTTATATCGCGGATGACGCGAGCATCAGTTGTGGAGGTTCTTAATGAGGATTATGTTAGGACTGCACGCGCAAAGGGTCAAAGTGAATTCAAAATTTTACTTAGGCATGCATTACCAAATGCAGCAGTTCCGATAGTAACGGTTCTTGGTATAAGTATTGCGCTAATGATTGGTGGGGTGGTTGTAACAGAAAGTGTTTATAACATACCAGGGCTTGGACGTTTGGTTCTGGATGCAGTTCTATCTCGCGATTATGGTGTGATCCAAGGCTTAATTCTATTCTTTAGTTTCATATACATCTTCATCAATTTACTAATTGATCTTAGCTATACGCTTATAGACCCAAGGATAAGATACTAATGGCAGACACATCAACAGTTACGTTAAAAGAAGATCCGAGTATCTTCAGAATAATATATGGAAACAAGGGGCTAATGACAGGTTTAGTTATCTTAGCTGTTTTAACCTTGATAGCATTAATTGGACCAATATTTACAGAAAGCCCGACCTCAATAAACCCTATGGTAAGAATAAAACCACCCAGTGCTGATATGTGGTTTGGAACAGACCCTCTGGGTAGAGATTTATTTGCAAGAGCTATTTGGGGTGGAAGAATATCACTTTCAGTCGGAGTGGCTGTTGCCATAGTTGCAGTAGGTTTTGGGTTATTGTTGGGTCTTTTAGCCGGTTATATAAGGGTTCTTGACGCAATCATAATGAGGGTTATGGACGGTCTCATGGCGATACCTGGTATTCTTCTTGCTATAGCACTAATTTCTCTAACTGGCGCTTCATTGTTTACAGTGATTGTAGCTATTACTATCCCAGAAATACCTAGGGTAGTTCGTTTAGTTCGCTCTGTTGTGCTTACTGTTAGAGAGGAAGCATATGTAGAGGCAGCTATAGCTGCAGGAACAAAACTCCCTAGTATTATGATTAGACACATCCTACCGAATACAATTGCTCCCTTAATTGTTCAGGCCACATATGTGTGTGCGTCTGCAATGTTGACTGAAAGTATACTGGGTTTTCTTGGAGCTGGCATTCCACCAGAAATTCCTAGCTGGGGTAACATTATGTCTGAGGGAAGAACTTATTTCCAACTCTGCCCATGGATAATCTTTTTTCCTGGCGTGGCATTAGGTGTGACAGTTATGTCAGTTAATATTGTAGGAGATGGTCTGAGAGATACGTTAGATCCGCGAATTGCGAAGAAGATGTAAACGACTAATAACACCGTAAAGAAAGCTATATAAGATGGTCTTAAAGATTGAAAACCTAACAGTAAAACTTCCAAAGGGAGCTGACAGAGAGTTCGCCATAGAGGATGTTAGTCTTCACGTTGATAAAGGTGAAATCGTTTGTGTTGTTGGCGAATCTGGTTCGGGTAAATCTGTGACTGCATTTACAATTATGGGACTTATCCCCCGTAAAGAATTGACTCCTGTAGCTGGAAAAATTTTATTAGAAGGTGAAGATCTTTTAACTAAAGATAACTCGGAAATGAGGAAGTTTCGAGGTAGCAGGATAGGGATGATTTTTCAGGAACCTATGACAGCCTTGAACCCAGTTATGAAGGTTGGAAGGCAAATAGAAGAACTTCTCACTATTCATACAAAGCATAACGCACAAGAACGAAAAAAAATCATACTGGAAGCAATGGATGCTGTAAAATTACCAGATCCAACGAAAATATTTAATACCTATCCTCACCAGCTTTCAGGAGGACAACGTCAACGAATTATGATTGCAATGGCACTTGTTCTTGAGCCAAATCTTTTAATAGCTGACGAGCCAACTACCGCTTTGGATGTGACGACGCAAGCTGAAGTTTTAACACTAGTAAAAGAAATTCAGAGAATTAAAGGAATGGGCGTTCTATTTATTACACATGATTTTGGTGTGGTAGCTGATATTGCTGATCGGGTAGTTGTCATGCAAAACGGCCTTGTTGTTGAGGAGGGAAGCCGAGACAAAATCCTTCACTCTCCAGAACACCCCTATACGCAAATGTTAATTAACTCTGTGCCATCTTTAGATCCACCTGATCGATCTATGGAAAATGTCCAAGATACAAAAGTTGTTGAGATGTCATCTGTATATAAAACTTATGGAAGTTTAGGTATTTTTGGTAAAGGCAGGACGGTAAAAGCTGTTCAGGATGTTTCCTTAGATCTCCATGGCGGAGAGTTGGTTGGAATTGTTGGAGAATCTGGTTCAGGAAAATCAACATTAGCTAGATGTCTAGTAAGATTAATAGACCCCACAGAAGGAAGTATTACGATTAATGGAAAGAATATTTCTACTCTTTCTAGAGGCCTTTTAAGACCCCACAGAAGCGAATTTCAGATTGTTTTCCAAGATCCCTACCGCTCTTTAAATCCAAGAAGGACGATTGAGCAGTCTCTAATCGAGGGGCCAATGAACTTTGGTATGGAGAAGACTGAGGCAATTGCTAAGGCACGTGAGGTTTTAGAAATTGTTGGTATCTCTCCAGATGCAATGGGGAGGTTTCCGCACCAATTTTCTGGAGGTCAACGGCAACGTATTTGTATAGCTCGGGCAGTTGTAATGGAGCCAAAACTTATAGTGGCTGATGAGGCAGTATCAGCCCTGGATGTATCTGTTCAAAGACAAGTTTTAGATTTATTTCTTGATATTAGGCAGCGTTTTGGTATGGCAATGCTATTTATTACTCACGATTTACGTGTTGCAGCACAAGTATGCGACAGGGTAGTGGTAATGCAACATGGTAAGGTGGTTGAACAGGGAAAAACAACTGATGTTTATAATAATCCTCAACATCCATACACTCAAGAATTGCTGGCGGCTGCGCCTGGTCGGGATGTGAAGTTTAATCAACTTTAGTAAGTTCTACCTTTTAAAAAATAAGATTGAACTTTTATTTACATTAAATTGTATTGTTGTGCGTTGAAGCTAACAACGCTATCAGGCTGTTAGCTGGTATAAAAATTTTCAATAAAAAGGGACTTTTCAATGGATATGGGATTAGGCAGAAAAAATGCGTTAGTAATGTCTTCTAGTAGAGGCCTTGGACTGGGGATTGCCGAAGCATTGGCAGATGAAGGTGTTAACGTACTTTTAACTGGTAGATCAGAGGATAGATTAAAAGAAAATATAGAGAGAATTAATAACCGTGATGGGGGTAAAGCATATTACGTAAGAGTAGATTTGAATGAACCAGAATCAGTCACCCTTATTAATGACGCAGTTCTAAAGTTTTTGGGTGGTGCAGATATATTAGTTAACAACACAGGTGGGCCGCCTCCTGGAAAAATGGTAGATGTAGATATTGCCGCATTACCGGGTCAGTTAGAGGCAATGGTTACCAGGGTAGTGCAAATTACAGATAAGTTATTACCTCATATGCGTGAACAAAAATGGGGTCGAATAATAACAATAGGGTCCTCTGGTTTAATTCAACCAATTGCTAACTTAGCATTGTCGAACCTAGTAAGAGCTTCATTAGTTGGCTGGTCTAAGTCTCTATCTAACGATTTAGCTGCGGAAGGTATAACTGTTAATATGTTGTTGCCAGGTAGAATTGATACGGAACGTGTTGGTGAAATTGATGCAGCAGCAGCTAAACGGAATAATTCAACCGTTGAAGCAGTCAGAAAGACTTCCATGGCTACAATCCCATTGGCTCGCTATGGAACTGTGGCTGAATTCGCTGCTGTCGCAACTTTTCTGGCTAGTAAATCTGCAAGTTACATAACAGGAAGTCAAATTCGCTGTGATGGTGGATTAATTAAATCTGTGTGAAGCTAATTTCAAATACTAATAATCATTAACAAATACTTCTACTTTCTGGATAGAATTATTTGCGAAACCACCGACATCAAATATAGGATCTACCGGCTGTGTGTCTCCTGTTTCGTCAGTAGCTCTACAGCTTAGAATATGGTGACCTGGCTTTGCGGACCAATCTAGCATCCATTTTGTCCATGAATATTTTGAATTCTGATTTTTTAACTTAGCTTCAACCCATTTGTTATTGCTTAAAACTTCAACCTTGGTAATTTTCTTACCTCCACCTGACCATGCTCGCCCTGTCAACGTTATTAAACCAGGTGAAACTAATCTTTTACGAGAGGTCCAGTCTGGTATACCTGGTGGTTTGATAAGGGATTTTACCCGCATTTCTGTTATGGGTTCACCGACTTCTTCTTTACTCTGACGAAACCGGTATGTTCCAACTTGTTGATACCCATCGAACGGTTTTTTAAGTGCCTTGATTTCTGTTAACCATTTTACACTAGCCATTCCATACCAGCCAGGAACAATGATCCTCAACGGAGCTCCGTGCTGAGGGAGTAACGGTATGCCGTTCATTTGATAAACAAGCAACACATCTAGCTCTTCGACCTGTGCCAAGGTTAGGCTTCGAGCAAAATTATGTTCGTGGCCGGAGTCATAACCGCGATCAGCTCCTGTAAATGATATCTCGACAACATCAGATTTTAGACTAGCCTTTTTTAATAGAGGTCTTAATCGTGTTCCTGTCCATTCTGAAGTCCCAACTGCTCCGTACTTCCATGGCGCTGAAAAACTTCTTGGATCAAGACCGGTACGACCATTTCCGGCGCACTCTAAAGTTACTGGTATCGTCTCTGCAGGTAGCAATTTGATTTCATCATAGCTAAGTGAATATGGATTAGAGAAGTCACCAGAAAAAGAAACGACGTGCTCATCTTTATTTATGTGTGGGATGTCGAAATGTGTGAGTAGGTAATGTTGGCCGATTGGTGTAATGTCGTACTCTAAGCTTTCCAGAGGCATCCCAGAGTTTCTGTTTGCTAGTTCTACCTCAGTTTCACTGAAAACCCCAGAAACGGTCTTTGGTCTGTTAAATTTCTTAAATGGATTATAAATTTTCATGTTCTTATGCCTTCACGAAGTTATTTTTTATTAATTTACGTATGGCATATAAAGAGTTTTTAAAATTCAGTTTTGCTTAACCTAATAACAACATCAACCTTTGAAACTTTAGTTCCAAATGGTGCCTTTGGTAGGCTTGAAATTTCTAATTGGTCTTTGGGGGCATCTGTAAGTTTGCTCTCATCTTCCCAATAAAAGTGAGGGTGATCATCGATTCTGGTATCAAAATACGACTTAGTACCATCTACTAGTATTTCTCTAATTAACCCTGCATCTGAAAAAACTTTTAATGTATTATAGATAGTAGCTAAAGACACACTTTCATCAGATTCTTTTACTGCAGAATACAGTATCTCAGCAGTAACATGCCTGTGCTGCCCATCACCGACTAGTAAGTTAGCAAGAGCTAAGCGTTGACGTGTGGGTCTAAGGCCTGCATCTGTGAGCCAGGTAGTTCCTTGTTTTACTGTTGCCATGTCCATCGAGCTAGATTCCAAAAATCCTATAATACTTAATATAGTTATATATATTTCTTAATATAAATATACAATAATGATTATTTAGAATGTGTTGCTAGCCCTTGCACGAGGCTAGATGCAAGTGTTACAGGCTATCATAAAATCAAAATAAAAAGATATAGAGGGTGGAGTAGAATGTCAGATTTTCCTATGAGCTTTGATAAAGAAGGCCTTTTAAAGTGTGCTTCGGGTGAGTTATTCGGTCCAGGAAATCCTCAGCTGCCAATGCCGCCAATGTTAATGATGGATAGGGTAGTCGATATAAGCTCAGATCGTGGAGTTGATAATAAAGGGCATGTGGTTGCCGAATATGATATTGATCCGTCTCTTTGGTTTTTTAAGTGCCACTTTCCGGGTGACCCAGTTATGCCAGGTTGTTTAGGGTTAGATGCCCTCTGGCAGTTGACTGGTTTTAACTTAGGATGGAGAGGAATGGTAGGTCGAGGCAGAGCTTTAGGTGTGGGTGAAGTGAAGTTTACTGGAATGGTTACCCCCAAAACAAAAATTGTTACCTATCATGTTGACTTTACAAGGGTGATAGATCGAAGATTAAAGATGGCCATCGCTAATGGCCGAATGCTCGCAGACGGACAGGAAATTTATACTGCCGAAAATATGAAGGTCGGTTTATTTTCTGACTAAATTAGGAGATATCTATGCGTCGTGTTGTTATTACTGGTCTAGGAGTTGTTTCTCCAATTGGTAACTCTTCTTCGGAAGTCCTTCATTCACTTAAGAATGGGATATCTGGTATAGGGTTTTCAGAAGAGATGTCTGAGAGAGGGTTTCGCAGTCAAGTATCTGGAAATCTGAAGATTGATGTATCAGAAAAAATAGATAAAAGAATCCTAAGGTTTATGGGCCCTGGAGCAGCATATGCTTATATTGCGATGAGCCAGGCCATCCAGGACGCTGGGTTGGAGTCAAAAGATGTCGTGAATTATCGTACAGGTTTAATTGCTGGCTCTGGGGGGCCATCGACTTCTTCAATACTTGCAGCCCACCAAACAGTATTAGAAAAGGGATCTACAAAACGAATAGGACCTTTTGCGGTACCAAAGTGTATGTCATCAACAGTTTCTGCCAATCTTGCAACTGCCTTTCAAATAAAAGGAATAAACTACTCAATTACTTCAGCGTGCTCCACTTCATTGCATTGCATAGGGGCAGCATCTGAACAAATTCAAATGGGCAAACAAGATGTTATGTTTGCTGGTGGGGCAGAAGAGCTAGATTGGACCCTTTCGTGTCTTTTTGATGCTATGGGAGCTATGTCTTCAAAATATAATGATACACCAGATAAAGCTTCAAGAGCTTTTGATGCTGATCGTGATGGGTTTGTAATAGCAGGTGGTGGAGGTATAGTAGTTCTTGAAGAGTTGGAGCATGCTAAGGCGCGAGGTGCAAAGATATATGCAGAAATTACTGGTTTTGCTGCCACCTCTGATGGCCATGATATGGTGGCGCCATCTGGAGAAGGAGGAGAGAGAGCAATGCGTCTGGCTCTAGAAACACTTCCGGCAGAAAGATTAATTAGCTATATAAATGCGCATGGAACTTCTACTCCAGTAGGAGATGTTGGTGAGGTCGAAGCAGTTAGAAGAGTGTTTAAACAGGGCTCAGTACCATTAATATCTTCTACAAAGTCTATGACGGGACATGCTCAAGGTGCTGCTGGAGCACTTGAGGCTATTTACTGTTTGTTGATGTTAGAAAATGATTTTATAGCGCCTTCGATAAATGTGAAAAACCTAGACCCTGCATTAATGGCAACAGAAATTGCAACTAATTTAGTAGAAAATGTTAATTTGGATACAGTTATGACCAACTCTTTCGGTTTTGGAGGAACTAATGGCTCTATGTTGTTAAGTAAATTTTATGAGTAGGTTAACATGGCTAATTTAATGAACGGTAAGCGCGGCTTGATAATGGGAGTGGCAAATGAGAGGTCAATTGCCTGGGGAATAGCTTCAGCTATGGCATCTGAAGGAGCTGAGCTAGCATTTTCATATCAGGGTGAGGCGTTTGGTAGGCGAGTAAAGCCATTGGCTGAAAGCCTAGGCTCTGACCTATTAGTAGATGTCGACGTATCTGATGCAGATTCAATGGAAAAATGCTTTGATCTAATTGGGGATAGATGGGGTGGTTTAGACTTTATTGTTCATGCTATTGCTTATTCAGACAAGAGTGAATTGACAGGTAGATTTATTGATACGTCGAAAGAGAACTTTATAAACACCCTTTCGATATCATGCTTTTCTTTTATTGATATCGCTCGGCGAGCAGTCCCGCTGATGCCAAATGGAGGAACCTTGCTAACATTGACTTATCAGGGCTCAAACCGAGTAACGCCCTTTTATAATGTGATGGGGGCGGCTAAGGCAGCACTTGAAAGCTCTGTTAGATACTTAGCTAATGATTTAGGCCCCAATAATATTAGAGTAAATGCAATTAGTCCTGGTCCGATGAAGACATTAGCAGGAGCTGCAATTGGCGGTGCTAGAAAAACATTCCGTCATACCGAGTCTAATGCACCGTTACGCTCGAATGCGACCCTAGATGCAGTGGGTGGTACCGCTGTGTATCTTGCTTCTGAAATGGGATTATACACGACAGGAGAAATTATTCGTGTTGACGGTGGGTATCATGTTTTGGGTATGCCAATAAGTGAGAATATTTAACTTAGTTTTTACTTTCAAAAGTTATTAGTTGCCAAGAAAGGTGTAAATTAATGTCAATTAAAGTTTGTGTATTTGATGCTTACGGAACCCTTTTCGATGTTGCGTCCGCAGCCAGAGAACTAGCACTTCAACCTGGTAGAGAGAACTTAAAAAACTGCTGGGTTAAATTGGCTAATGACTGGAGACATAAACAGTTACAGTACTCTTGGTTAAGGACAATTATGAATAAGCACATAGACTTCTGGACAGTAACCCAAGATGGTTTGGATTGGGCGTTAGAAGCTAATAATTTAAGCGATGACGCTGATCTTAGAAAAGAGCTTTTAAAGCTTTACTTTAATCTTACAGCATACCCCGAGGTTTCCCAAATGTTATCAGATTTAAAGAGTAATAAGATATTGACCGGAATTCTGTCAAACGGGTCTCCCGATATGTTGGATGGGGCTGTTCAATCTGCAGGAATATCTGATCTATTGAACGAGGTTATCAGTGTAGAAGATGTAGGTATATTTAAACCTAATATTAGCGTCTATGAATTAGTTGAGAAACGATTTGGCTGTGAAATAGGAGAAGTACTATTCGTATCGTCCAATTGCTGGGACGCGTGCGCCGCAGCAAGTTTTGGTTTCCAAACGGGTTGGGTCAATCGATCTAATGATCCAATAGATCGGTTGCCGTCGGGTAACCTAATCATAATGAAGGATCTTTCAGATATAGCTACGTTGGTCGTATAATAAGGTTGGAGAAGTACTATGAATATTGATATGATTGAGGCTGCAAAAAAACGTTTAAAAGGCCATGCACGAGTTACACCATTACTTTCCTCACCATTTATAGATGAGCTTGCTGGTCGAAGAGTGTTTGTAAAAGCAGAAACGCTCCAACATACAGGATCCTTTAAGTTTAGAGGAGCTTGGTCAGCTGTATCAGCTATGGAGGAAGCAACGAGAAAAAATGGTGTTCTAGCTTTTTCCAGTGGGAATCATGCCCAAGGTGTTGCACTGGCGGCAAAAAACCACGGAGTTTCGGCTTTAATTATCATGCCTACTGATGCACCAAAAATGAAGATTGATAACACTAGAGCTTTGGGTGCTGAAATCGTCCTTTACGATAGAATTAAAGAGAGTAGAGAAGAAATAGGAGAGAAAATTTCAAAAGATCGTGGATTAACACTGATTAAGCCTTACGATGAACCCCAGGTTATTGCCGGACAGGGAACAGTTGGTCTTGAAATTATTGAACAGGCGAAAGAATTAGATGTAGATGCTAAGAATTTGTTAGTTTGCTGTGGTGGTGGCGGACTAACTTCTGGTGTAGCTATTGCAATTGCGCATTATGCACCAAATATTTTGGTAAGGCCTGTGGAACCAGTTGGCTTTGATGATGTAACAAAGTCTTTAGCTGCTGGAAAAATTATGAAAAACAAGGATGGATCAGGCTCTATATGCGATGCAATTGTCACTCCTCAACCAGGTGACTTAACATTTCCAATAATGCAAAAATATTGCAGCTCTGGGTTAGTGGTGTCGGATGAAGATTGTTTAAAAACTATGGCTATTGCATATTCTCGTCTAAAGATAGTTCTAGAGCCTGGAGGTGCTGTTGCGTTAGCGTCTGCGATCTTTAGAAAAAAAGATATAGATGATGGTGATGTAATTGTTATAGCATCAGGTGGAAATGTAGATGAGGGCCTCTTTAGGTCAGCATTACAAAAGTATGGTAACTCTTTTTAGGAAATATACCTTTTAAAGTTGTTTAGAGCATTTTTTATTAGTTATTTATTTAGATGTTATTATTGATAAAGTCGTTTAATTTTTGTGCATACTCTTTAGGTTTTTCCGCACATGGCAGGTGGCCTGCCCCTTTTATTAAATAAAACTCACTCTCTTTGATTAGATTTTGTGTTTCTTTAACTAAGTCTGGCGGGGTCGACCCATCCTCGCTACCAGCCATTACCAGGGTTGGCATCATTAAAGTTGAGGTTTGTTCATAAAAGTCGGTAGTAGATATTGCAGTACAACATCCTATATAGCCATTCGGAGGCGTATCTAGAAACATATTTCTCCATCTATCTATCTTGTGACTTTTAAAGAAACTTTTAGAGAACCATCGTTCCATTACTGGGGTAACCATAGTAGAGAGCCCATTTGCCTCTACTGCTTTAATACGATCCTCCCAGAGGTCTTTTGTACCGATTTTGCTGGCTGTATTTGATAGCACTAAGGCTTTTATTAGATTAGGTCGCTTAGCTGCCAGCCCTTGTGCAATCATTCCGCCAATAGATAGTCCGACAAAAACACATTCTTCTATATTCAAAGTGTCTATTAAGAACTCTACATCAGAGACTAAACAATCCATATGGTATGGTGGTTTTGGTGAGCTAGAGTTTCCGTGTCCTCGTTTATCATACCGTACTAACCTGAATTTGGGATTTAAATATGGTATTATATCGTCCCAAAGATGAAGGTTTGTTCCAAGAGAGTTTGAAAATATTATTGGAAAACCGTTTGGGTCACCTTCGTCCAGGTAATTTATATTTATATCATTTTTTTTAATATAGGGCATAATTCTCTCAATATGGCAGGCCAACGTAGTTTTCGGCAAAGACAGCCTGTGCAGCGTTAGATTCCTCCAAATACTTTAGTTCAGATTCTTGAATTTTTTGATCAAACTTTGTTTGATTTGGAAATCGATGAAGTTGGGTAGTCATCCACCAAGAAAAACGTACTGCTTTCCAAACCCGCTCAGATGCTTTGTCTGAGTATTTGTTAATACCGTCCACTGATTTTTCTAGATAATAAAGTTTAAGCGCCTCGAATAAGTAATGTACATCGGATACAGCGAGATTTAGGCCTTTTGCGCCGGTTGGTGGAACAATGTGGGCGGCATCACCAACGAGAAATAGGCGTCCCCATTTCATAGGGTTTGCTACAAATGACCTGAGGGGGGCAATTGATTTCTCAACTGATTTACCAGTAACAAGATTGTCTGCCGCTTCCTCCGGTATTCTCTTTTTTAACTCGTCCCAAAATGTTTTGTCGTCCCATTTATCTAAAGAATCGCTAACGGGAGTTTGAATGTAGTAGCGACTAAGGTTTTTATTTCGCATTGAACATAGGGCAAAGCCACGAGAGTGATTGGCGTAGATGAGTTCATCGCTAACTGGTGGGGTTTCAGATAGGACTCCTAGCCAGCCAAAGGGGTATACCCGTTCATATTCTTTAAGAATATTAATTGGAATGGATTTACGACTGACCCCATGAAAACCATCACAGCCCGCCAAGAAATCCCAATCAATTCTGTATTCAGTTCCTCCCTTGTGATAAATTAAGTGTCCAGATTCAGTTTGAACATTATGGATTGTTATATTTTCTACATCATGAATGATTGCCCTGCTATTTTTATCGCTGGCAGCATAAAGGTCCGCTGTCACTTCCGTCTGTCCGTACACCATCACTTTATTTTTGACTAATTTTTGAAAGTCTACTCTAAAGCCCTTATTTTGTGATGAAAGGTAGGTTCCCTTATGAATAAACCCTTCCTTATCCATTCGTTTGCCTAAACCAGCTTTTCGGAGCATTTCCACTGTACCCCATTCTAGGACGCCGGCTCTAACTCTACTTAATACGTGGCTGCGACTCTTCTTTTCTAAAATTACAGAAGCTATACCTGCTTGATCTAAAAGATGAGATAGAAGTAAGCCAGAAGGCCCCCCACCTATTATAGCAACTTGAGTTCTCATCTTGATCTCCAAAGGCTTTAACTGTTTTATTTAGTTAATACTAAAGTCATTGTTAAAATTTAGTTGCATGTTAAGGAGTGGAAGGCAATTGTTCTATTAATAAAAAGGATTTTAAAAATGGGCATTATCAAAGCTGCTGTTTGTAAAGAATTTGGGGAACCACTTTCAATTGAAAATATTATTTTACGTGATCCAAAAGATGGCGAGATTGAAGTAACTTTAGAGGCTTGTGCTGTATGCTACTCAGATATCTCATGTATTGATGGAGGTTGGGGTGGTACTTTACCTGCCGTATATGGTCATGAAGCTGTAGGAAAAATTTCTAAACTTGGGCCTGGAACCTGCGGTTATGAGCTTAATGATAGAGTCCTGTTAACTTTAATTCGAGCTTGTGGAGATTGTATTCCTTGCTCTACTGGGGCCCCTACACAATGTAGTGAACCGTATGATCGTGCTAACGGGCCTATCGCGATGCTAGATGGTAGTCAGTTGGAACATGGGTTGGCGTGTGGTGCTTTCGCTGAAAAAGCTGTTGTTGACCAGAGCCAAGTCGTAAAAATTTCTGAATCAATACCAAGCGAAGCTGCTTGTTTGCTTTCCTGTGGCGTAATCACTGGAATAGGTGCGGTAGTAAATACTGCAAAAACTCGGCCGGGTGATAATGTAGTAGTGGTTGGTGCAGGGGGAGTAGGGCTCAACACAATACAGGCAGCAAAAATTTCGGGAGCTAGACGAATTATTGCTATGGACATTGTTAAAGACAAATTGGAGGTGGCTAGAGAGTTTGGTGCGACAGATGTTTTATTGGCTAATCAAGAAAAACCTTGGAAGGCTATACATGAAATAACAAATGGTGAAATGGCAACTTCAGTCTTTGTAACAGTGGGGTCGATTAGTGCTTATGAGAGTGCAGCTCGATACCTTAGCCCTGGTGGTAATATTTACATTGTTGGAATGCCTCATTCTGGTCAAAAAGCTGAATATGAATTGGTGATTTTGGGAGCATTATCTCAAGGTATGAAGGGTTCAAAAATGGGTGATACCGTTTTAAAAAGAGATATCCCTTGGATTATTGATCTTTATCATCAAGGGCGGTTAAAGTTAGACGAACTTGTTTCAGGAAAGTGGTCGATCGAACAGATTAACGAAGCTATAGAAGATACAAAAACGGGCTCTGCAAGGCGAAATGTAATAATTTTTTAAAACAAGTATTTTTATACCTTTACTAATGGAGAAATGCTAATGAAATTAAAAGACCTTGAAGTTTTTATTGTTGCACCACCAGCTCCAGGTTGGGGTGGTCGATATTGGATTTTTACAAAATTAATTACCGCTTGTGGTGTTGTTGGATATGGCGAGGTGTACGCCTCTAGTGTTTCTCCTCAGGTAATGACCTCAGTTATCAAAGATGTTTTTGAACGTCACATGTTAAATGAAAATCCTGAAAATATAGAGTTAATGTTTAGAAGGGCTTACTCTTCAGGCTTTACCCAAAGGCCTGATTTGACCGTAATGGGAGCTTTTTCAGGCTTGGAGATTGCTTGTTGGGATATTTTGGGTAAATCCAGAAACCGACCAGTCTACGCTCTTTTAGGTGGTAAGATGAACCACCGTATTAGAGCGTATACCTATCTTTACCCCTTGCCGCATCACGATCTATATAAATTTTGGACATCTCCAGATTTAGCCGCAGAAGCAGCTTTAGAAGCCGTCAATAATGGATATACGGCGGTTAAATTTGATCCAGCTGGCCCGTATACATTGCGAGGTGGCCATCAGCCAGCTATGACAGATATCTCTTTGTCTGTTGCTTTCTGTAAGGCTATTAGGGAGGCGATCGGTGATAGAGCAGATTTACTTTTTGGGACCCATGGTCAATTCACTACATCTGGGGCGATTAGGCTTGCGAAGGCTTTGGAGCCTTATTCACCATTATGGTTTGAAGAGCCTATACCCCCAGATAACTTTCTTGAATTTTCAGAAGTAGCTAAAGCTACTAGTATTCCAATTGCTGCTGGAGAACGGTTAACCACAAAAGCGGAGTTTGGGGCACTGCTTCGAACTGGAGGGATAAAAATTTTACAACCAGCATTAGGTCGAGCTGGTGGAATTTGGGAAATGAAAAAAGTGGCAGGGTTAGCTGAGATTTTTAATGCAGAAATGGCACCACATTTATACGCTGGTCCTGTGGAGTGGGCAGCAAATATTCATTTAGCAACCTCCATACCTAATCTCTTGATTGCTGAAACAATAGAGACACCATTTCACAAAAAACTTATAAGTGGTTCTATAAAAGTAGAAAATGGCTTTATTGTGCCTCCTGAAAGTCCGGGGTTAGGTATTAATTTTGATGAAAAAGTTGCGAGAGAAAATCCTTATACAGGATCTGGCCTACACTTAGAGATGCAAGAAGATCCTTGTAATTATCAGAATGGTAACAATTTTTTGGGTGGTTCCCCAGGTAGGGTGTATTAGCTGAATGCCCTTATATTTTAAAATTCTTTTAGAATAAAATATCCAAAAAATCTAAGAAATTTTTTGTTGTAACCTTGTTTATATAGTTAAATACATGCATATGTACGACAACAATATAATCAATATTTTAGAGAAACTGTTTGTACGACTTAACAAAAAAATTATGAACTCGATGTCGTATTAAAAGCGAGTGACACCTTTGTTGCCAACGTAAATTTTGAGGAGAGTAAATATGAAAAAACCTTATCAGGTTATCGGAGTAGGTAACGCTATGGTCGATGTGTTGGCTGAGGTTGATGAAAGTTTCTTGATAGAAAATCAAATTAATAAGGGTGTTATGCAGCTTACTGATAGGGATCGAGGGGTTCACCTTTGCTCCTTAATAAAACCATCAAAAGAGGTCGGAGGAGGATCTGCGGCGAATACGATTGCTAGCATCGCAGAAGCTGGAGTTAAAACAGCCTATGTGGGTAAAATTAAAAATGATAAGTTGGGTAAGGTTTTCGCTGCTGATATGAACTCTCTTGGAGTTGATTATAGCACCCCTTTTGCTCCCATGGAGCATCCGCAGGATACAGGCCGCTGTGTTGTGTTAATTACGCCCGACGGTGAACGCACATTAAACACATATTTGGGAGTCACCGAGTTCCTAAGCCCTAACGATATTGATTCTAAAAAAATGATGAATTGTGAATGGATTTATCTAGAAGGCTATCGTTTTGATGGACCAGAAAGTCATGAGGCTTTTTCAAAAGCCATTGCAGCTTGTAAAGAAAATAATGGAAAAGTATCACTGACTTTATCTGATCCATTTTGTGTGCAAAGGCACAAAGATGCTTTTAATAAGGTAATTACAGAAAGTGTAGATTTACTTTTTTGTAATAGAGCTGAATTGTTAGCACTTTATATGTGTGAGGACTTATTTGAGGCACTTAATCTTTCGTCCAAAGAAGTGGAGACTGTGGCTTGCACGGATGGGGAAAATGGCGCTTATATAATTAACAAAGGAGAGTTAATTCATGTTCATGCAAAGTCCGTAAAAATTATTGACACAACCGGTGCAGGAGATTTATTTGCAGCTGGGTTCTTGTGGGGAATGGTAAATGGATATGATATTAAAACCTCGGGCCGAATGGGCTGTATTGCAGGATCTAATATGGTGACTCAATTTGGAGCACGTCCAAAAGATGGATTGATTAAACTCTTTGAGTCTGAGGCATTAATTTGATATTGCCTTACTTTAGATAAGTTTGTTAAGTTTAATTGTAGAAATAGTGGTAAAAAGGTTTTCAGGTGGTTTACGAGTATGATGATCAAAATATTTTTGCAAAAATCTTACGAAATGAGATACCAAATTCTACTGTTTTAAGTACTGAATTTAGTTTGGCTTTTAGAGATGTATCTCCTCAAGTTCCTGAACATATTTTAGTAATTCCAAGAGGACCTTACGTGTGCTTTGATCATTTTGTTACGGAGGCATCTGATAATGAAATCATTGATTTTAATAAAGCCGTTGCCGAAATTTGCGTATCATTGCGACTATCACCTGGCAATGGAGGCAGTGGGTATCGTTTAATTTCTAATTCTGGTAGATTTGGAGTCCAGGAAGTACCACACTATCATTTGCATATTCTTGGAGGGCAGCCTTTGGGTAGAATGTTGAATAGGCCCACTCCTTAAAACATAATTAAGATAATCTTATAATGTTACAAGATAAATAAAGGATTTAAAATGACAACCGATCCACCAGAAACAGAAATTGTAGATAAATACCGTGTTCTTTGTGATGGTGGTGACGGTGCTTTAGGGCATCCAAGAGTATGGTTCCAGATTACACAAGAAAAAGGTTGGGTGGAATGCCCATATTGCGACAAGAGATTAATTCATAAATCTTTTGAACAAAAGATTTAAGGATGGGTTTTGGTAAAGGTCATCATCTGCATTTAATTGACGGATCAGCTTTTATTTTTCGTGCTTATCATGCTCTACCACCATTAACACGGAAGTCTGACGGGCTTCCGATAGGGGCGGTAAGTGGATTCTGTAATATGCTTCAAAGGTATATTGAAGGTAATACTGGGGCGAATGCTCCAACACATATTGCTGTTATCTTTGATAAGGGAAGTCACACTTTTCGAAATGATATTTATGACAAATACAAGGCTAACCGTGAGGCAATGCCTGAAGATTTAAGACCTCAGATGCCCTTAACTCGACTTGCCACTGCAGCTTTTAATATAGCTTGTGAAGAAATGGCTGGATATGAAGCTGATGATATTATAGCTACCTTAGCTACTCAAGCACGATCCCTAGGAGGAAAATGCACTATTATATCAAGTGATAAAGATTTAATGCAGTTGGTAGGAGATGGTGTTGAGATGTTTGATGCCATGAAAAATAAGATTATTGATAGAGATGGAGTTTTTGAGAAATTTGGAGTTTTTCCAGAGAGAGTAATAGACGTACAAGCTCTAGCTGGGGACTCTACTGACAATGTTCCTGGAGCCCCTGGGATTGGTATAAAGACTGCAGCACTATTAATTAATGAGTTTGGTGACTTAGAAGCTCTATTAGAGCGTGCAGGAGAGATTAAGCAACCAAAACGACGCGAAGCTCTTATAAATTTTGTAGAACAAATTAAACTATCTAAGCGTTTGGTTGAGTTAGATATCTCTACGCCTATTGACTTCACGATAGATGACTTGGAAGTTCGAGACCCTGATCCAGAAAAGCTTATAAAATTCCTTCATGAAATGGAGTTTCGTACATTAACAAATAGAATAGCTACAAAGTTTAATATCACAGAACCCAAAGCTGAAGAAAACCATTCTGAACTTTTACCAGAACATATAGGGTTAAATAATTTTAACGAAGTCTTATACGAACAGATAACTGAGGTAGAAGCTTTAAATAATTGGATATCCAGTATCTATGAGGTTGGTTACGTGGCAATTGACACTGAAACTACCTCTTTAAATGAAATGATGGCTGATTTGGTTGGGATATCATTATGTATTAAACCTGGCCACGCATGTTACATCCCCTTGTCTCATAGAGAAAACAATAATGATCTATTTGGAGCAGAGGTGTTAGTTAGCGGTCAGCTTGATTTTGAAACTACACTAAGTTTACTAAGGCCTGTTCTCGAAGATGAAAGTATTCTTAAAATAGGTCAAAATATGAAATACGATGCAAAAATTTTATTATTGCTCGGTATTAACATTTCTCCAATTGATGACACAATGCTATTAAGCTATTCATTAAATGCTGGACTGCACAATCACTCAATGGACAGTTTAAGTGAACGATACCTAAATTATAAACCGGTCCCAATTAAATCACTTTTAGGATCTGGAAAGGCAGCAATTACTTTTGATCGAGTGAAGATACCTGAGGCAGTTCAATACGCGGCAGAAGATGCGGATATAACAATGAGACTCTGGTGTTTATTCAAGTCTGAACTTCACAAAAAACGTGTCACAAATGTTTATGAAAACTTAGAAAGGCCATTAGTTCCGATCTTGGCTAATATGGAGTTAACTGGGATAAAAGTTGATCGAGATATTTTGAGTAGGATGTCAAACTCATTTGCTCAAAAAATGGCTAGTTTGGAATATGAAATTCACGAGTTAGCAGGTGAGACATTTAATCTTGGTTCGCCAAAACAACTTGGTGAAATTCTTTTTGAAAAAATGAAATTCGCAGGTGGAACAAAAGGCAAAGCTGGAGCTTACAGTACTGGGGCTGATATTTTGGAAGATCTTTCGACCGAACATGCTTTGCCCGGACTTGTTTTGGATTGGCGTCAATTAGCAAAATTGAAATCAACTTACACTGATGCGCTTCAAGAGCACATAAATAAAAATACTGGAAGAGTTCATACTTCCTATTTAATTTCTGGTACAAATACTGGTCGTTTTTCTTCAAGTGACCCAAATTTACAAAATATTCCAATACGTTCAGATGAAGGACGAAAGATTAGAGAGGCATTTATTGCCGAACCAGGCTTTAAACTTGTAAGCCTAGATTATAGTCAAATAGAGTTAAGAATCTTGGCAGAAATTGCAGGTATAGATGAACTTAAAAAAGCTTTTAGAAGTGGTGTTGATATTCATGCACTGACAGCATCCGAGATGTTTGATGTTCCGTTGGAAGGTATGGATCCATCAATAAGGCGCCAAGCTAAAGCAATCAACTTTGGTGTAATATATGGAATATCTGGTTTTGGTTTGGCAAGAAATCTTAGGATTCCACGTGCGAAAGCTCAAGCATTTATCGACCGGTACTTTGAAAGGTTCCCCGGTATTAAGGTTTATATGGATCAGACTAAAGAGTTTGCCAAGGAGCATGGCTACGTACAGACTTTATTTGGTAGAAGAATAAATACACCTAATATTAACGTTAAGGGACCTCATTCAGGTTTTGCGAGGAGAGCTGCTATTAATGCACCTATTCAGGGAACAGCAGCAGATATAATACGTCGAGCGATGATCAGGATGCCTTATGCAATAAAAGATTTACCCGCCAAGATGTTACTCCAGGTCCATGACGAGCTGATTTTTGAAGTGTCTGATGATGCAATCGATAAAACAATTTCTATTGTTAAGTCTGTTATGGAAAAGGCAGGCGAGCCTGCCGTCAAGATGACAGTTCCATTAACAGTTGAGGCGGGTGTTGGACAGAGTTGGGCAGAAGCTCATTAATTTTTATTCTAACTCATGTGATAGAATAAGAGGGAAAAATTTATTACTTGACCAAACACCAAACCAGTTTTGATTTTCTATCTCAGTATGAGTGCCTATATCAGCCAGACGATAGAAACTTTTTCGATCTATTAGAGCCTCTAAGTTTCGTCTAACTAATATGTACGGAGAGGGTTCTTTAGTCTCTTGATTTACTCTGATCCATATTGGGTTTAAAGGTCCGGCGACAATTTTGTCTCCTACTTGGGTCTCAAATATTAGAACGTCTGACCCACCTTGATTTCGTTTATTAAAATCAACGGCGACAAAAGGTGCATCCTCTACAGTAATTCCCACTTTTTCTACAGGGGTGACCAGAAAGTACAGATCCCCTTCCTTTTTAAGGATAGATGAAAATAGCTTAACAAGTTCTGGCCTGCCAATCGGCGTGCCGAGATAAAACCAGGTGCCATCTCGAGCTATACGGATATCTAAGTTTCCACAAAAGGGAGGATTCCATTTCTCTACGGGTGGTATACTATTTTTTGATAGGTTTTTAATGCTGTCAACTATTGAAGTTGCAGAAAGACCATGTTTGTTTTTTTCTGCAGAGTTTTTTACCATAAGACTTTTATTTAAAATTTAAGTTTAACTGGTTTCAGACAATGCCTGATCAGGGTGCTTTAGTAAAGCAACCCTATTTACAAGCTATAAAACCTTGATTGTTTAACATTAACGAAACCTTAAGTTAGATCGATTGAGTTGATCTACAGAGGTACACCCCATAAGTTTCATATCACGCTCAAGTTCAGACCGATATTGACCTAAAGCTCGTTCTACACCTGCCTGTCCTGCTGCGGCCAGTGCATAAAGATATAACCTTCCACCAGAACATGCTTTAGCGCCAATAGACAATGCCTTTAAAACATGAGTGCCTCGTTGAATGCCGCCCTCACAAATCACATCAATTTTATCACCAACTGCGTCAACGATTTCAGCTAACTGGTCAAAAGGTGCTCGCGAACCATCTAGTTGGCGACCACCATGGTTTGATACCATAATTCCAGTACAGCCGATGTCGACAGCCCTTTTTGCATCCTCGACACTCATAATGCCTTTTAATGCAAAATGCCCACCCCATTGTGAGCATAGTTTTTCAGCATCATTCCAGTTCATTGATTGGTCTAACATATTAGAAAAATATGACCCTATTGATGTCGTCGCATTAGTCCCGGCGGCAACGTAATCCTGCAGATGTGGTAATTCAAATTTTGATTTAGTTAAAAAATTTATACCCCATTGTGGTTTAAGAATAAAGCTCAGCATGCTTGCAGGAGTGAGTTTAGGAGGTATACTGAAGCCAGTTCTAAGGTCACGCTCACGATTACCCCCGGTAATAGTGTCTACTGTAAGTGCTAGGACATCGAAATTTGCTGCTTTAGCTCTCTCGATCATATTATCATTTAACCCACGATCTTTATGAAAATAAAATTGAAACATTTTTGGAGTGTTTATTAGCGAACCTATTTCCTCAACGCTTACTGTGCCTAAAGACGACACACCAAACATAGTTCCATATTTTTCAGCAGCTTTTGCAACAGCACGTTCGCCGTCATGATGAAACAACCGTTGGACAGCGGTAGGAGCACAAAAAAGTGGCATATCAATTTTTTTTCCAAAAATAGTTGTTGAAAGATCCACATTTTCAACACCAGCTAATACATTTGGTATTAAGTCTACATCGTCATATGCTGAGGTATTTCTTTTATAGGTTATCTCATCATCTGCTGCTCCATCAATGTAGTGGAAAATAGGAGCAGGTAATCTCTTTTTTGCTAACTTTCGAAAGTCTTTAAAATTATGGCAATTTGATAGTCTCATAAAATGTCCTTTATGAATTTTAAAACCAGAAATATGCTAATATAGTAATTTCCTCCTTACTCAATCAAAACGGGTTAGGTCAATCTTAAAAGTGATAAAATTCGAAAATTAGGAACATAAAAACTCGAACAATTGCAAGAGATGCAGATCTAGGTTAAATGCTCCTAATTAGATGATTTAAGGTTTTAAATGGTAGATACAAAAAAAGTCTTTGTTAAGACATACGGTTGCCAAATGAACGTTTACGATAGTGAGCGGATGATCGAAAGTTTTCAGGGCAAAGGTTACACTCAAACTGATAATATTCACCAGGCAGATATGATATTGCTTAATACATGCCATATACGTGAAAAGGCTGCAGAAAAGGTTTACTCAGAACTAGGGCGTTTAAAAACTTTAAAGAACGAAAATCCAAACCTAAAGATTGGGGTAGCGGGTTGCGTGGCGCAAGCAGAAGGCCAAGAGATAATAAATAGGCAACCAATTGTTGATCTAGTAGTTGGCCCACAGGCATACCATAGATTACCTTCATTAATAGATGAGGTTCATAAAAATAAAAAAGCTTTGGACACTGACTTTCCTGTTGAAGATAAGTTTTTACATTTACCAAAACGGCCTTTGTCTAAGCGTGGCCCCTCAGCTTTCTTGACAGTACAAGAGGGTTGCGACAAATTTTGTTCATTCTGTGTTGTGCCTTATACCCGTGGGGTCGAGGTTAGTAGAGATCCAACTAGAGTAGTAAAAGAGGCAAAAGAACTTGTCAGTAGAGGTGTAAGAGAGATTACTCTGTTAGGTCAAAATGTTAACGCTTATCATGGAGAATTTGAAGGTCAGAGGTGGAGTCTAACCCGCTTAATTGAAGAATTGTCGAACATTAACGATTTATTGCGCATTAGGTTCACCACTTCGCACCCTAATGATATGGATGAAGAGTTGATAAATTCTTTTGGAATTTATGAAAAATTAATGCCTTATCTTCATTTGCCAGTTCAATCAGGATCTGATCGAATATTAAAAGCAATGAACCGAAAACATACATCGAGAAGCTATAAAGAGATTATTAAATCTCTTCGCTCTGTTAGAGCAGATATTCTTTTGTCGGGGGATTTCATAGTAGGCTTTCCTGGAGAAACTGATTTAGATTTTCAAGAGACACTTGATTTAGTGCGTGAGGTTAAGTTTGGGCAGGCATACTCTTTTAGGTACTCTGCACGGCCTGGAACACCTGCTGCTGAAAAAGACGCGGTTCCTAAAGAAATTGCAGTTGAGCGGTTGCATAAGTTGCAAGCCCTATTAACTTTCCAGCAAAAAGAAGTTCAAAGTAATATGGTTGGAAAAACACTTTCTGTCTTATTTGAAAAACCTGGTCGAAAAGAGGGGCAACTTATAGGAAAATCTGAGTATTTACATGCAGTGCATGTGACAGCTCCAATCGAGTTCATTGGGACAGTTAAACCAGTAAGAGTTGTTGAAAGTCTAACAAATTCTCTTTCTGGAGAGTTACTAATTTGAATTTCCTGTCTTGATTTTAGATACATGTGAGATAAAATCTTTTTTACTTTCTAGACAAAGGAAGAAAGGTTTGCTTATTTTGATCATGAGCCTGAAGCCTTCGAACCAAAAATAAGGAGTGATAATTGAAGACTAATTCTTTGAAGCAATTAAAAAATGGTAAGGTTGGTGATCAACTTACCCTTGAATTTTCGAGCAACAGATTACTTATAGATTTATGTGGAGAATTTGATCGAAATATATCTCAAATTGAATTAGCCCTATCAGTTGATATTGTTAGGAAAGGTAATCAACTTTTTGTTGTGGGGGATGCTAAGGAAGAGGCTGCTCGAGTTCTAAAAGGTTTTTATTTACGTTTGGAAGAAAAAAAAGGCTTAGACTCGCTTGATATTGAGGCAGAGTTGCGAATCCTTAATAGTAATGGATTAAAAACATTAGAAGACAATAATGGGACAAAACTGATCGGGGAAAGTGGTTTAGGAATTAAGACGCGAAAAAAATTAGTTGTCCCTCGTACGCAGGCCCAAAAGAATTATGTAAAGGCCTTGTTTGAAAATGATTTGGTATTCGGTATTGGCCCTGCGGGAACAGGAAAAACGTATTTAGCGGTAGCTGCCGGAATTAATATGCTTATGGCAGGAAAAGTGGATAAAATTATACTAAGTAGGCCAGCAGTGGAAGCTGGAGAACGATTAGGTTTTTTGCCTGGAGATATGAAGGATAAAGTAGATCCATTTATGCAACCACTTTATGATGCTTTAAACGATTTTGTTCCCACGAAACAAACCTCTAGGTTAATAGAAGACAAGAAAATAGAAATAGCGCCGCTTGCATTCATGCGAGGTAGAACTTTAACCAACGCATTTGTAGTTTTAGATGAAGCCCAAAATGCGACAACAATGCAAATGAAAATGTTTTTAACGCGACTTGGTCAAGGCTCTAGAATGGTAGTTACTGGTGATCGGACGCAAATTGATCTTCCGCGGGGAACAAAATCTGGATTATGGGAGGCAGAAGAGCTTTTGAAAAAACTGAAAGATGTTGCTTTCAGCTACTTTACATCCAAAGATGTTGTCCGACACAGTCTGGTGGCTAAAATCATAGAAGCATATGAAGAAGTAAATGGCAAAGGTTGAAGTTTCCATTGAAGATCAAGGCTGGGTCAGTCTGAGTTTTACAAAGTTAATGGAAAGAGCGTGCTCAGCAACTTTAGAGCAATTAGAAATTGATAGCCGCTTTCAGATCAGTGTATTGGGGTGTGGTGACAAGCGGATTGCTACATTAAATTCAGCTTTTCGAAATAAAGGAGAGGTAACTAATGTGCTAAGCTGGCCTGCAGAGGAAAGGTCAGCTCCAAAACCGGGTACACTACCTATAAAACCAAAATTTTTAGAAAATCAAGAAAATGAATTAGGGGATCTAGCATTTGCTTACAATTTTTGTATTGAAGAGGCAAAGCTTATTGGTCGACTGCCCTCTGATCATATAACACATTTAGCTGTCCATGGTACTATGCATCTACTTGGCTTTGACCATATTTTGGAGAAAGATGCAGTATTAATGGAAGGCCTGGAGATCAATATACTAAAAAAACTAGGTATTGAAGACCCATACAAATAAGAATATCATATTAATCATTACTTTTGGAAAAGGAAAAATGAGCGATAATAAAGAGGGTTCGTCGACCGCAGCGCATAGCGCGCATGCCAGTCAGACAAATAATCAACGCAAACAAACTAGTCCTATAGTGGAGCTACTCTATAAAGTTTTTCGAAGATTTAGAGTCTTTTCTAAGAATGATGAAGTTATTCCTGGTGTGGAAGTTCCGTTATCTAATCTAGATGTTCGAAATTTAAGTTTAAAGCATGTTGAGGATGTGGCAATACCTCGTGCGGAAATTGTTTCTATACCAGTTGATGTAAGTTTAAATGAAGTAGTAAAAGTCTTCAGAGATAGTGGCTTAACAAGGTTACCTGTGTTTAAAGATACTTTGGATAATCCAGTTGGTTTATTACATTTAAAGGACTTGTCCTTAAGATACGGGTTCAATGGGGCATCAAAAGAATTTAATATAAAAGAGATGGTTAGACCAGTTTTGTTTGTACCTCCTTCAATGACAATCGGTGTTTTATTATCAAAAATGCAAGCGGAAAGAAAACATTTAGCATTGGTGATAGACGAGTATGGTGGTGTTGATGGTCTTGTTACAATCGAAGATTTGATTGAACAGGTGGTAGGAGAGATTGAGGATGAACATGATATCGAAGAGGTGGATTTGTGGAAGCTTGAAAAGCCAGGGCATTACGTTGTTCAAGCTAGAGCACCTTTAGAAGAGTTTGAGGAAGAAATTGGGCTAAGGTTATCTGACGATGAAATGGATGACGAAATTGATACATTGGGTGGTTTAGTGTTTGTGTTGATAGGTAGAGTACCGGCAAGGTATGAAATCGTAAAACATCCTTCTGGTGCAGAATTTATAATCTTAGATGCAGATCCCAGGCGTATAAAACGAATTAGAGTTATAATGCCGAAGGTAGAATAACTAAAATTACTTCTTACAAAAAAGTTTTGAAAAAAATTGAAATATAGAAGATATATCAATGAAGGTTTAGCATTCGGTTTGGGTTGTTTGGCTGCTTTGGGTCAGGCCCCATGGTCAATCTGGTTGATCACTCTTTGCGCATTCTTTCTTTCCTTTCTCCTTGCTCAAAAGTGTGTGAATTTTAAATCGGCTAGCTCAGTTGGCTTCTTTACAGGGCTCGGTTATTTTACTATTTCACTGTTTTGGATTACAGAACCGTTTCTGCTGGAGGGCTCAAGCCAGGTTTGGTTGGCGCCCTTTGCCTTGCTTGTGATGTCATCTGGGTTGTCGTTATTTTGGTTGCTAGCTTATGGACTATCCGTATCATTAAGGTATCGAGGTGATAGTGTTTTATCCTTAATAGTTTTGTTAACAACTGCAGAACTCATAAGGACTAAAGTATTCTCCGGGTTTCCCTGGTCACTTATTGGGTATGTCTGGAGTGACCACCCCATTTCGCAACTAAGTGCTGTTGTTGGTCCACATGGATTAACAATGATAACGCTTTTAATTGCAGGCCTTCCATTAGTTTTAAAACCCTACAAGGTTATTAGAATTATTTTACCCAGTTTTTTATTAGTGGGCTCATGGGGTTACGGCTATTTAATTCTTCAAATACCAGACGCTCCTCCTACAGGAAAAATCGTTCGGTTGATTCAACCTAATGCCCCCCAAAATTTAAAATGGGATACAGAAATGGTGCCTGTGTTTTGGCAAAGGCAATTAAACTTCACTAAGAAGCCTTCAACCGAACCATTGGATTTAATTGTATGGCCAGAAACTTCAGTCCCATTCCTTTTAAGAGAGTCCAAAGAGAGCTTAAAGAACATATCTACAGCAGCTTCAGGTGTCCCGGTTATAATAGGCGCGAATGATCGGGTCGAAGGGGGTATTCGCAATGCTTTGGCTTTAGTAGGGCCCGAAGGCCGGCTGTTAACAACGTACCACAAAAAACACCTTGTGCCCTTTGGAGAATACATTCCTTTTGGAGAGATGTTAAGTACTTGGGGAGTAAGGGGTTTAGCTACTAGAGACGGGGCTGGTTATGTAGCCGGAACGGGTGAACGACTCCTAGAGATCCCAAAAATTGGCCGTGTTATTCCTTTAATCTGTTATGAGTTAATTTTTCCTAGAAATGTAAGGTCAAAAAATCGTGCTAGATTAATTCTTCAGATTACAAATGATGCCTGGTTTGGAAACTTTTCGGGACCTTTTCAGCATCTAGCTCAAGCGAAGTTGAGAGCGATTGAACAGGGTTTACCTTTGATACGTGTTGCTAATACAGGAATTTCAGCTGTTTTAAACTCTAGAGGAGAAGTCGTTGTGAAAACAAGCTTGAATGAGGCGACATATATTGATGCAAATATTCCAAGCCCTAGGAGTAAGACAATTTATGCAAAATTTGCAGACTGGCCAATGATAATTTTTCTTTCTTTTAGTATTTTTATATTAAGTTTTTTACGAAAAAGAGTGTATTAATTATTGACCTAAGCGTCTAATTTACCTACGAGTTTGGGCTTAGTAAGATCTCAACGGCTACCTGACGTGATCTTTATTTTAACATTGGAGCGCTTTATGAAAGAACAAGAATATCTTTTTACTTCGGAATCAGTTTCCGAGGGACACCCTGACAAATTATGCGATCGAATATCTGATGCTGTTTTAGACGCTTTTATTGAAGCTGAGCCTGAAGCTAGAGTTGCTGCAGAAACTTTCGCAACTACAAACAGAGTTATTGTAGGGGGCGAGGTTGGTCTAAGCGATAAAGAAAAGCTCAAAGATCATATGGGGCAAATAGAGAATATCGTTAGAGGTTGTATTAAAGATATTGGGTACGAACAGGAAAAATTTCATTGGGAAAAAGTTGAAGTTACAAATTTACTTCACGAACAATCAGCTCATATAGCCCAAGGAGTAAATGCTTCAAATGAAAAGGATGAAGGAGCTGGAGATCAAGGCTTAATGTTTGGATATGCTATTGATGAGACGCCAGATTTAATGCCTGCACCAATACATTATTCACATGCAATTTTACGTCGCCTGGCGGAGGTTAGAAAAAATGGAACTGAACCGACATTGGGGCCAGATGCTAAATCTCAGCTGACTGTACGTTATCGCGATGGGAAACCTCAGGGGATTTCATCAATTGTGCTATCAACTCAGCATTTAGATCCACTTATGACATCATCTGATGTTAAGGATGTTGTCGAGCCTTATATAAGAGAAATTATTCCTGCGGACTGGATAACTTCTGAAACACTTTGGTGGGTTAACCCTACTGGTAAATTTGTTATTGGAGGGCCTGATGGGGATGCTGGGCTGACAGGACGAAAGATTATTGTTGATACATATGGAGGTGCAGCGCCACATGGGGGAGGAGCATTTTCTGGAAAAGACCCTACTAAGGTTGATAGGTCTGCGGCATATGCGGCCCGTTATTTGGCTAAAAATATAGTTGCAGCAGGGATTGCAAGACGATGCTGTTTGCAACTTAGTTATGCTATTGGTGTGGCAGAGCCCTTATCTATTTTTTGTGATACTTACGGGACAGGAATTGTTGATGATACTGAAATTGCAAAAGTTGTTACTAAAGTGATGGATTTAACGCCAAGAGGTATCCGGAATCATCTAAGCTTAAACAGGCCTATCTATCAGCGAACAGCCGCATACGGTCACTTTGGACGCCAACCAGATATTGATGGTGGGTTTAGTTGGGAGAAAACAGATTTAATAGAGTCTTTGAAGCAAGAGTTATAGAGAATAAAAGGTAAATTATTTTGAACTCCGTTACTCCCGTCAATGATGAAGTTCGCCGAAACTTTTATGGTAGGTTCAAAGGGCATGGGATTACTAAAGCACAAAAAGAGTTACTAAAAACTGAATTAAATGATATTTCGTTAAAGTCAGTTAGCGTAGAGGACAATCCTAACAGAGTTCTATTGGATATTGAGTCATATTTTGATAACAAACCTGTTTGGCTTGAGGTTGGCTTTGGTTCTGGCGAACACTTAATTTACCAAGCAACATGTAACCCAGATGTGTCATTCATTGGGTGTGAGCCTTATATAAACGGTGTTGTGTCATTTTTAGGAAAAGTTAAGAGACAAAAAATAAAGAATATTTTTTTATATGCTGGTGATGTACGAGACCTATTTGACGTGCTTCCATCCAACTCTTTAGCTAAAGTTTTCTTGTTGTATCCTGATCCTTGGCCTAAAAGAAGACATAAACGCCGTCGGTTTGTTAATCCTGAATACTTGATTCCATTGTTAAGAGTAATGAATGAAAATGCAGAGCTTCGTATAGCAACAGATATTGAGGATTATTTTAAACATACTAAAAGAGAGGTTTTGAAACTTGACTTTAAGTTGACCAAACAAAATGGTGACAAATTTGATTTACCATGGTCAGATTGGTTTCCTACAAGATATGAAAAAAAAGCCAAGTTACAAAATAGAAAATCATATTATGCAACTTTCGAAAAAAAAATTATTTCGATGGTATAAATTTTGAACTACTAAAGTTTTTGAAACTAAATATTTAGAGGGTTATATTTTGTCTAATCAAAATGATTTTATATCAATGAGGTCTTTTAGTGGCAATCCTTTGTCTGGAACGGCTATAATACCGGGTGATAAATCTATATCCCATCGTTCTTTAATTCTAGGTGCGCTATCGATAGGGTGCACAGAGATTAAAGGTCTCCTGGAGGGAGAGGATGTCTTAGATACAGCTGAGGCAATGAGGAGCTTTGGGGCACATGTTACTAAACACGATAATGGAAATTGGTCTGTGGATGGGGTCGGGGTAGGAGGATTTGCTGAACCAAAAAAAGTTATTGATTGCGGAAACTCAGGAACTGGAGTGCGGTTGATATTAGGGGCCATGGCAACTTCGCCTATTACAGTAACTTTTTCAGGTGACTCATCCTTGACAAAAAGGCCCATGGGTCGAGTGATTAACCCACTAAAACAGTTTGGAACACAATTTTATGGAAGAAGCGAGGCTAGGTTGCCGCTCACTGCTGTAGGTGCAAAAGATCCGACCCCAATATGCTATTCTATGCCTATCGCATCAGCTCAAGTTAAATCAGCAATTCTGTTGGCAGGGTTGAATGCACCAGGTCAGACTGTTGTGATAGAGAAAGAGTTAACAAGAGATCATACTGAGAGAATGTTAAGGGGTTTTGGTGCAACCGTAGACATTCAGGACAGCAAAGATGGTCGGCGGATAGTTCTTGATGGTTATCCAGAACTTAAGAGCCAGTTCATAAGTGTCCCTAGAGACCCCAGTTCTGCAGCTTTTCCAATTTGTGCCGCTCTGATTACTGAGGGGTCAGACGTTTTAATACCTAATATAGCTTTGAACCCTACTAGAGCTGGGTTGTTTAAAACTTTGGAGGAAATGGGTGCTAATATTCAATACATTAACAGAAAAAGTGAAGGCGGAGAGCCAGTAGCAGATCTTAGGGTCAGATTTTCTGAATTGCGTGGAGTCGAAGTTCCACCGGATAGGGCCGCATCAATGATAGACGAGTATCCAATATTATCAGTAGTCGCTTCTTTTGCTGAAGGTAAAACTACCATGCTTGGGGTGAAAGAGTTGAGAGTAAAAGAAAGTGATAGAATTGATGCAATGGCGCGCGGGTTGACAGATTCAGGGGTGAATGTAGAGCAAGAGAATGATTCTTTAAGTATCTATGGGAAAGGTCCATTGGGGGTTCCAGGAGGTGCCACTTGTGCGACTTTTTTAGATCATAGAATTGCCATGTCCTTTCTTTGTTTGGGGCTAGCAACAAAAAATCCAATAACAATAGATGATTATTCTCCAGTGACTACCTCATTTCCAAACTTTAAGGATTTGATGGTAAATCTGGGAGGCCAATTAGAAGAACTATAAGTTATTGATGATGTGAAGTGAGTCTAGGTCTGTAGATGTAAAGTTGGTATAATTTTTCTAAATTATTAAGGTATTATAAGTAAAATGAAATTCACTGTTGCGATAGATGGACCTGCGGCCTCGGGTAAAGGTACGATATCTCGGAGGATCTCTGAGTATTTTGGATTCTCCTACTTAGATACTGGTTTAATATATAGATTTATTGGTTTGAAAGTTTTAAGTGGTTTTGACCCCCTAGAAGCAATAGCACAACTTAACTATGACGAAATTGAAGTGGAAAGTTTAAGGACAGAGATCGTCTCTAAGATGGCTTCTCAGATTGCATCAGATATAAAAGTTAGAAACGCATTAGTCGAATATCAAAGAGAATTCTCTAGAAGATGTGGCGGTGCGGTTCTTGATGGTAGAGATATAGGAACGGTAATTTGTCCAAATGCGGAGGTAAAGCTTTATATAACGGCGTCAGAAGAAATAAGAGCTAATAGACGATTTCAAGAACTCGCGGAAAAAGATAAAGGTCTAACAATTGAATCCCTTATAGTAGAGTTAAGAGCTAGAGATTTGGCTGATAAAGAGAGAAAAGTTTCTCCTTTGCTAAAAGCAGAAGATGCGGTCTTGCTTGATACTACAGAATTGTCTATAGACGCGTCTGTCGCATTAGCTGTTAATGTAATCTCAAAAGTTATAAGATTAAGTACTTAGAAATATTTTAACGTTACTACTTTTGAGTATGACCAAATCGAAACCTAAAGACCGGTGGATACAACCGCTCGGCCAGTAAAATGTTAATTAAAAGGAAGATAGAACTCAATGACTCAATCAGCAACTATGGAGGAATTCGAAGCCCTCCTTAAAGACAGCTTCGAAACCGATACACCAAAAGAAGGATCAGTAGTAAAAGGGAAGGTCATAGCTGTTGAAGCGGGCCAAGCAATAATAGACATAGGCTATAAAATGGAAGGTCGAATTGACCTAAAGGAATTTGAAAGCCTTGGAGAAACACCTGATCTTGTAATTGGTCAGGAAGTTGAAGTTTTTCTTGATAGGGTGGAAAACTCCAGAGGAGAAGCATCGGTTAGTCGTGAAAAGGCTCGTCGTGAAGAGGCCTGGGACCGGTTGGAAACAGCGCATTCAGACACTCTTAGGGTTGATGGTGTAATATTTGGTCGTGTAAAGGGTGGTTTTACTGTTGATTTAGGGGGAGCTGTTGCTTTCCTTCCAGGATCCCAAGTTGATGTAAGGCCTGTGCGAGACGCTGCGCCATTGATGGGAATGAAACAACCTTTCATTATACTTAAAATGGATAGGAAGAGGGGTAATATTGTTGTATCTCGAAGGGCTATTCTAGAAGAATCTAGAGCTGAACAAAGAGCCGAGGTTGTTGGCAACCTAAAAGAGGGCGATACAGTAGATGGAATTGTAAAAAATATTACTGAATATGGGGCCTTCATTGATTTGGGAGGTGTCGATGGATTACTTCATGTTACTGATATGGCATGGAGAAGGGTTAATGACCCGCGAGAAGTTATGACCATTGGTGAGACTGTAAAAGTTCAAGTCATAAAAATTAATAAAGAAACTCATCGCATTAGTTTGGGAATGAAGCAATTAGAAGATGACCCTTGGAACATAGTGCAAGAAAAATATGCTGTTGAGTCAATACATACCGGGAAAGTAACTAATATCACTGACTATGGTGCTTTTGTAGAATTAGAGGCTGGGGTAGAGGGTTTGGTTCACGTATCTGAGATGAGTTGGACTAAAAAGAATGTTCATCCTGGAAAAATTGTTTCTACTTCGCAAGAGGTGGAAGTCATGGTTCTAGAGATAGATAGTATAAAGCGTCGAGTTAGCTTGGGTTTGAAGCAGACTATTCGCAACCCATGGGAAGTTTTTGCAGAAACTTTCCCTCAGGGGTCAGAGATTGAGGGAGAAGTTAAAAATATAACAGAATTTGGATTATTTGTGGGCCTAGAAAATGATATAGACGGTATGGTCCACCTTTCTGATATTTCTTGGGAGGGCGGCGGAGAGCAGTCACTTGGAGAATTTCGAAAAGGAGATAATGTTAAGGCTGTAGTTACTGAAATTGATGTTGAAAAGGAGAGAGTGTCCTTATCTATAAAAGGTTTGGGTAATGATCCGTTTAAGGGTGCTACCGAAGGAGTTAAGCGTGGTACAATTATAACTGTAACGGTAACATCTGTAGAAGATGGTGGAATTGAAGTTGAGTACGAGGGAATGAAATCGTTTATTCGCCGAACTGACTTGTCTCGAGATCGGGCAGAGCAGCGTCCTGACCGTTTTGGAGTTGGAAATAAAATCGATGTAAGAGTTACAAATATTGATAGTAAAACTCGAAAATTGGGTCTTTCTATTAAGGCTCGAGAAATTGCAGAAGAAAAAGAGGCTGTTGAACAATATGGTTCCTCCGATTCGGGAGCGTCACTTGGAGACATTCTTGGAGCTGCGTTGAAAAACGACGATAAATAAAAATAGTAGTTTTAAAAAGGCCCGATTTAGTCGGGCCTTTTTTTCGAATCGTTTAATTATTCTCTCAATAGTTTAAAAACTAAACCAATCATAAAATTAAAAAATGTGGAAAAAAGAAACTATTTAGATAAATAGTTCTTTTTTTTTGATTTAGATCACTTTTTTTTGATCTTGTCTCTTTTATCAATCGCATATGTAGGGGTATAATTATTTTTAGAACACTTAATGCCTCAAAGTACTTTATGGGAGTTAAAAAATGATACGCTCTGAATTAGTTCAAAAGATTGCCGAAGATAATCCGGTATTGAATGTCGCTGATGCGGAGCGAATAGTCTCTACTATTTTTGACGAAATTATATCAACCATATCGTCTGGAGATAGAGTTGAGTTGCGTGGGTTTGGTGCTTTTTCGGTAAAGAAGCGGAAGGCACGTATAGGCAGAAATCCCAAGACGGGAGATGCAGTAAGCGTTGAAAGTAAACATATTCCATTCTTTAAAACAGGAAAATTGCTAAGAGATCGACTGAATGGCAATAACGATAGTTGATGAGGTATATTCGCGGTCTATTCGTATGTCTTTTCGGATTTACCTTGCTACTTTTATCTTTGTCTAATCAAGAAGTAGTAAAGTTTAAGTTTATTCCGTCTGAATTAGATTTTTTTTATAAAAAAGGCTTAATATTTGAAGTGCCTCTTTTCGTTCTACTATTAATTGCAATTCTAATTGGTATGTTCTTAGGAATTATAAGTGAATGGTTTCGTGGAGTTAAGACCCGGAGAAAAAAAGAACTTAAAGCTCTAGAGAACAAAGCTCTGAAAGATCATGTAGATGTATCCAGTAATCTTTTGTCAAAGGAATCGGACGATATCTTTAATTTATTGGATGAACGCAAATAGTAATTTTAGGATAACTCTTAAATGACCGTAAAAATTAAAATATGTGGTTTAACAAATCCCAGAGACGTTGAGCCATGTATAAGGTCTAGTGTTGATTATGTTGGGTTTGTTTTTCACAAGGGATCGAAAAGAAACTTAGAATTACTTGAAGCTGCAAGAATAGCTACTCTGATTCCAAAGGAAGTTTTAAAAGTCGCTTTAATAGTTGATCCTCTAGATTCAGAACTCGATAATTTATTTTCAAATTTTCCTGTTGATGTGTTGCAACTGCATGGTGAGGAGCAACCGGAGAGGGTTTCAATGATTCGCACTAAATTTAAAGTTCCTGTTATAAAGTCAGTTAGTTTAAGGACTAAACAGGATTTAATAAAAATTAGAGATTTCTCTTTAGTAGCTGATCAATTATTAATAGATGCAGAGAAACCTGATAAGCTCAGCCCTCCGGGTGGGAATGGAGTAACCTTTGATTGGAAATTGATCTCAGGGTTTGACTGGAAAGTTCCTTGGATGTTGGCTGGAGGTTTAGATTGTAGCAATGTACAAGAAGCGATAGCAACCAGTGGGGCTAAACAAGTTGACGTGTCTTCTGGGGTGGAATCCAGGCCTGGTATTAAAGACACGAAGTTAATATACGATTTTGTTAGCACTGTTAGGGAAAAAAATTATGACGGGTGATTTGTTAAATAGTTTCACAGCTGGTCCTGATGAGTCAGGTCGTTTTGGTGACTTTGGTGGACGGTTTGTTTCAGAAACCCTAATGCCACTTATTTTGGAATTAGAAAAAGAGTATGAAAATGCAAAAATAGACCCTATTTTCTGGAAAGAAATGGATGACCTTTGGACCAATTATGTTGGGCGTCCCTCACCGTTATATTTTTGTGAGAGGCTAACTAACCATTTCTCTGGTGCAAAGATTTATATGAAACGAGACGAGTTAAATCATACTGGAGCGCATAAAATAAATAATGTGTTAGGCCAAATACTCTTAGCACGTAGAATGAATAAAAAACGAATTATAGCGGAGACTGGTGCAGGGCAACACGGGGTGGCGACAGCAACTGTTTGTGCTAAATTTGGTCTTAAGTGTGTAGTTTATATGGGAGCACATGATGTTGAGAGACAAGCACCAAATGTGTTTCGTATGAAGCTCCTAGGTGCTGAAGTGATCCCTGTAACGTCTGGGAGGGGAACATTAAAAGATGCGATGAATGATGCTCTGAGAGATTGGGTAACAAATGTTGACGATACATTTTATTGTATTGGAACTGTAGCTGGGCCTCATCCTTACCCCGAGATGGTAAGAGACTTTCAGTCTATAATTGGGAAAGAGACAAAAGCTCAAATGCTAGAGCAAGAGGGTAGGGCTCCAGATACTTTGGTTGCTGCTATTGGTGGTGGATCAAACGCAATGGGTTTATTTTATCCATTTTTAGATGACCTTAAGGTGTCAATAATTGGAGTCGAGGCCGGAGGAAAGGGTGTTAACTCAAAAATGGAACATTGTGCCTCACTAACAGGTGGGCGGCCTGGGGTTCTACATGGAAACAGAACGTACCTTTTGCAAGATGATGATGGACAAATCTTAGAAGGATTTTCTATTTCTGCTGGTCTCGATTACCCAGGCATTGGCCCAGAACACGCATGGTTACATGAGTCAGGTAGAGTAAAATATGTGTCAATTACTGATAAGGAAGCATTAGCTTCTTTTCAACTATGCTGTGAGCTTGAAGGAATTATACCAGCCTTAGAGCCTAGCCACGCTTTGGCACATGTTGGAAAAATAGCTCCAAAGCTACCTCCTGAACATATAATCTGTATGAATATGTGTGGTAGGGGAGATAAAGATATTTTTACTGTAGCAAAAGCCTTAAATTTTGATATGGAGCTTTCCTAATAATGTTAGCTAAAAAGTATATAACTCTAAAATTTCAATTTTAACAATTTTTAAGGTTTCTTGATGAGTTGCATCAAGGTTTACTTTTGGGGCCGCTCCTTCTTCATGGGCTTGCAGAAAGCGTTCAGCGCACAGACACCATTGATCCCCTTTTTTTAACCCGGAGAAGTTAAATTCTGGGCGAGGTGTTGAGAGATCGTTACCAAGGTATTTTGACATTGCTAGGAATTCATTTGTCATGATGACGCACACAGTGTGTTTTCCTGCATCAGATGGACCTGTATCACAACAACCCGTCCTGTAGTAACCAGTCAGAGGCTCTTTGGAGCACTCGGTAAGCTTCTTACCATAGACATTTAACGATGGAAATTGATCCATTTCTCTACCCCTACTTAAATCTATCAAGAAGTTTCTGTAAGGAACTTCTTTTGGTATCTTCTACAACCCTCTTCGAGTTATCAACAATTTCTTTTTTAATTACCTTATCTTTAGAAGTATTTTTTTGTATTTTTTCAGACATTGATTTACCAAAATCAGTTACGTTTTCTAAAGTAAGGTCTGGTGCTTCTGTCGAAATTACTTCTAATATTTGTGTAATAGTTTCTTGTTCTACTTTTGAAAAATCACCAAGCACATAATTTGCGACAGCATTTTTGTTTCCAGGATGTCCAACACCAATTCTAACTCTTATGTAATCTGAACCAATGTGCTCACTTATAGAACGCAACCCATTGTGTCCAGCATGACCACCGCCACTTTTAAATTTTAGTTTCCCCAGCGGGAAGTCTATTTCATCGTGAAATACAATAACTTTACTAGAAGGTATTTTATAAAACCTAATAACTTCACCTACAGATTGCCCACTTAAGTTCATAAACGTATTAGGTTTTAAAATAATAATTTTTTGATTTCTTAATAAGCCGTTACTTATAGAGCCTTGAAACTTGTTTTTCCAAGGAGAAAAGTTATGGTTTTCTACTATGCGAGATACAGCCATAAAACCAACATTATGTCGGTTTTTTTCGTACTGACTTCCAGGGTTTCCAAGTCCAACAAATAACATCATGAGACTTCACTTACCAGAAATTAGTACGATTTAATAGATCAACTTTTACCAAACGCATATTCTTTACTATGCATTTGGTAAATTTTTTTAAAGATTAATCTGCTGCGCCTTCAGCTTTATCTTCTGATTCCTCAGAACCCTCTACCGCTTCTGCATCATCATCATCATCTACTCCTGAAGATTTGAGACTTGATGGAGCCTGAATGGTAGCGATCACAAAGTCGCGATCGATAATAGCTTTTGTTCCAGAAGGTAATGTTACAGAGGAAATTGTTACAGCGTCACCTACTGTTAAGTTTGAAAGATCAACTTCGATATTTTCTGGTATTTCACCAGCTGTAACCATTAATTCGACTTCTGGGCGCACAACAGTCAAGACACCGCCGCGTTTTAGTCCTGGACAAATATCTTCTCCAGTAAAATTAACCTGAATAAATAAATTTATTCGCGTATCTCTTTTCAATCGCATGAAGTCAACATGAGTGGGCAAGTCTTTAACAACGTTTCTTTGTACGTTTCGACATATTACACGAACATCATCATGACCTTCAACTTTCAAGTCGAATAACGTTGACAGAAAGCGACCTGCTTTTAGTTTTCTTAATAGTATATTGTAAGGGATATTTATAGGTAGTGGATCTACTCCTCCACCGTAAACTACACCGGGCACCATACCATTACGGCGTGCTGATCGAGCGGCCCCCTTGCCTGTCCTCGAGCGTGCCTCGGCGATAAGATTTGGTGTCTCATCAGCCATTTTTATTCTCCAATAATTATGCGGTCTCCTCCAAGGGTGTAGAGCCGCGTGAAATGATGCGTATAGTTAAGTATTTTTAATTTGGAAAGCTTTTATTTTGTATTATATTAAGAATCACTTTTTATTTCTTCACCCTTATACTTGCTTGGGGCTGAGACGATCATCAGAATGGTCTAGAGCTACCTACAGTTACTTTCTGCCCAGAAAACCTTTTTTAACTTTCTAACTGTTAATAATAACTTTGGGATTGATGCTAGTCCAAATTTTTCTATGTCGCCCACTGCTAATGCGTATTTTCCAGTGTTTGTTTGATTGAATACTTTAATATAATATGTGCCAGGGTTATACATTCTGTTCGAAGCAAAGTTTTCTCCGATTTCTGGTCCGACCCAGTACCACGATTTACCGTATTTTTCATACCAGGCCCACCAATCAAAAGTTGCACCATCTCTGCCGTCTATTTCTTTAAAGTCAGCTCCAAGTATCTTAAATGAAAAGTAATTTTGTCGTCCACAGGTTTCAAGTTTTGGTACCGTAATTCCAGCATAAAATTTGAAAGGGATAGCACTTTCAATTTTATAATAATCCTCTGATCCATTTAGTTCAGAAAAAATGGCTTTTGAGTGTTCGGGCTTTGAGATAACAAATGGATTACTTTTTGTCATTATCTGATTAGTTTTGGTTATGATTGGAGAGTGCGCTAATATAATCGATGGAAAAATAAGCATTATAAATAGTATAAGCTTTGTAGCCATTTTTATTCCTTTTTGTAATGTTATTAATCTATTAAAAATTTATGAATATTTTTGAAAAAATTCTTCTGGAATAAGAAGGTTTGATCGATTCAATTTATGAATATTTTTTTCTCCACATAGCGCCATAGTAGTATCCAACTCCTTGTGAATAATTGATAAAGCAGTTTCAACACCTTGTTGACCGAGCGCTCCAAGACCGTATATGTATGCGCGTCCTATATATGTCCCGGTTGCACCTAGGGCTAGGGCTTTAAGAACATCCTGACCAGACCTAATTCCACTGTCTAAATGAACCTCTATTTTGTCACCAACCGCGTCTATTATTTCTGGGAGTACACGGATGGAGCTTAATGCACCATCTAGCTGTCTTCCACCGTGATTGGATACAATAATTGCATCTGCTCCAATTTCTAGAGCTTTCTTTGCATCTTCAGCATCTAGAATCCCTTTAAGAATAAACTTTCCATCCCACTGTTTTCTGTACTGTTTGACTGTGTCCCAGTCTAACTTTGGGTCAAATTGTTCACTGGTCCAACTTGCTAAGCTAGATATATCATTCACACTTTTAGCGTGGCCAACTATATTACCAAAAGTTCGACGTTTTGCTCCTAACATTTTGAAAGCCCAGGTCCATTTTGTCATTAAGTCCATTAAAACTGAAGGCGTTAACTTTGGTGGTATTGATAAACCATTCTTAAGGTCTTTATGTCTTTGGCCTAAAATTTGAAGATCTAGCGTGAGTAGTAATGCGTCACAATTTGCTCGCTTAGCTCTATCTATTAGGTTTGTAATAAATTCTTCATCACGCATTACATATAGTTGAAACCAAAAAGGAGCTGTTGTATGTTCGGCTACATCCTCAATAGAGCAGATCGACATTGTTGATAGGGTAAAGGGAACTCCAAAAGATTCGGCTGCTTTGGCAGCAAGTATTTCTCCATTTGCGTGTTGCATTCCCGTAAGACCTACTGGAGCTAGGGCTACTGGCATTGTTACGTCCCTCCCAACCATTTTAGACGTTGTCGATCGACCTTCCATATCAACCGCAACACGTTGTCTTAAGCGTATCTGTTCAAAGTCTGTTGAGTTTTCACGAAAAGTTTGCTCTGTCCAACTTCCAGTTTCACAATAGTCGTAAAACATTTTCGGGACACGATTTTTGTAAATTCTTTTAAAGTCTTTTATTTCAGTTATTACAGTCATGTATGGTAACCTTTTATCAATTATTATGAGCGATGCTGGGTCGAATATCCTCGTAATTAAGCATTATGAACGCCATCTGCCAGTGATTTAATAAAGGCTAATACGTTTTCGTTTGATTCGCCCTGTGCAATTTTCTCTACCACGGCCGAGCCTACTACCACACCATCTGCTACTTTTGCCATTTCCAGTGCGGCTGCAGGGGTTTTAATTCCAAAACCAACTACCACAGGTAGCTCTGTCTCGTTTTTAATTCGAGAAACTTCTGGGGCAACACTTCCAGAACTTGCGTTGGCCACACCAGTTATACCATTTATGGAAACATAGTAGACGAACCCGGATGTATTTTTTAGGACTGCAGGAAGTCTTTTTGCATCTGTGGTGGGTGTTGCTAATCGAATAAAATTAAGCCCTATGTTCTTAGCTGGAATGCATAGTTCATTATCTTCTTCAGGTGGAAGATCTACAATAATAAGCCCATCAACGCCTACTAGTTTTGCTTTAGATAAAAATTTATCTACGCCATAGGAATAAATAGGGTTATAGTAACCCATTATAATTATTGGAGTGACATTATTTTTACTCCTAAAATCTTCTACCATTTGAAGAGTTTTTTTAAGATTTTGCCCTGAATTTAAAGCTCGTTGACCAGCTAGCTGGATTGTTGGACCGTCCGCCATTGGGTCGGTAAAAGGTAGGCCGAGTTCAATTATGTCTACACCGGCTCCAGGAAGACCGTTGAGAAGTTCCATTGATTTATTATAATCTGGATCACCGGCCATTATGTAAGCAACAAAGGCTTTCTTTCCAGTAGCTCTTAGGGTTAAAAAAGTATCGTCTATACGGGCCATTTATGTTACCTTTTTGATTTTATATTAAAAGTTTGCACTAATAATGCAGTAAGAATCAATGCCCTCCTTGACGTTACGTGCATCAAGAACGTAAATCCAACGAAATTATATTAATATTAAGGAAAAAAAATGGGATTTAAAATGGGTATTGTCGGATTACCTAATGTTGGAAAATCAACACTGTTTAATGCACTGACTAAAACGGCAGCGGCTCAAGCTGCTAACTTTCCATTCTGCACTATTGAACCAAACATTGGAGAAGTTGGTGTCCCTGATAGACGCCTTGATGAGTTGGCAAAGATAGCGGAGTCGAAACAAATTATTCCAACCCGTATGACTTTTGTAGATATAGCAGGTTTAGTTAAAGGTGCCTCAAAAGGAGAAGGTTTGGGCAATCAATTTTTAGCAAACATTCGTGAGGTTGATGCGATTGCACATGTCCTACGTTGTTTTGAAGATGATGACATTACCCATGTAAGCGACCGTATCGACCCAGTTTCAGATGCAGAGACTATTGAAACAGAATTAATGTTGGCTGATATTGAAAGTATTGAGAAACGCCTTCAAGGCTTAACCCGTAAAGTTAGAGGTGGTGATAAAGAAGCAATCCAGCAAGAGCGTCTCTTAAGAGGTGCCTTAGTAGCGCTGGAGGATGGGTTACCAGCTAGAACTGTCTCGGTAGATGAGGATGATCTAAAAACTTGGACAATGCTCCAGTTATTGACAGCAAAACCTATTCTATTTGTTTGTAACGTTGGCGAAGACAGTGCTTCGAGTGGGAATTCCTTTACCCAGAAAGTACTTGAAATGGCTGAGAAACAAAACTCAGGTGTAGTTATAATTAGTGCTCAAATTGAGGAAGAAATTAGTCAGTTAGATGAGGATGAGGCGGAGCTATTTTTAAATGAAATGGGTTTGGGTGAAGCAGGCTTGGACAGATTAATTCGAGCAGGATATGATTTGTTGCAATTAGAAACTTATTTTACTGTAGGTCCAAAAGAAGCTAGGGCTTGGACAGTTAAGCATGGTACGTTAGCGCCACAGGCAGCTGGTGTGATCCATGGTGACTTCGAAAGAGGTTTCATTCGTGCTGAAACTATCGCTTTTAATGATTTTGTTTCTTTTAATGGCGAACAAAGAGCAAAGGAAGCTGGTAAAATGAGAGTTGAAGGGAAAAGTTATACTGTCAAAGATGGAGACGTGCTACATTTTCTGTTTAACGCGTAAACTATAAATTTGAATTGCTGAATTTATACTTGGGGGCCCAGGTGAGAAGAAAATTAGTTCTAATTAGACATGGAGAAGGTCCCATAGATGACAGAGTTGTTAATTGGGCCTGCCTTAACTGTATAGATATCAAAATATATAAACCCTTTAAGGGAGAGCTTATTAAAGACATAGACGACTCCGTGATTGGAACTGTTCTTTATGGTGGTCAATATAATGTGTTTGAGACACAAGAGTTTCCGTTTCTTGAGGATGAATATCAGTGGATTAGAGATTGTTTAACTGCTGACATACCTATGCTAGGAATTTGTCAGGGTGCTCAACAAATAGCGCACCACCTAGGGGCTAGAGTTGGCCCTCTTGGCAATAAAGGGAGTGAATTTGGTTATTATCAAATAGAACCCACACCAGAAGCAGTAGATTGTGGTTTTCTGGATGAACCTCTTTTTGTTACGCAGGCGCATTCCCACACTTTTGATATTCCAGTAGGAGCAATCAGATTGGCTGGCAGTACGTTATTTCCAAATCAAGCATTCAAGTATGGGGAGAAAGTGTATGGACTTCAGTTCCATCCTGAAGTTACGATTGAAGGTTTTAGGCGGTGGCAAGAGGAGGATTGGTCAAGGCAACTTGGCGAGCAGTCTCCAAAAGATCAAACGAGTTTGATGTACAAGAGTGATGCCACACAAGCGAAGTGGTTTTACAAATTCTTAGATAATCTTTTTGGAGAAAAGTGATTTAAGTTTTTCTTATTATCTTTTATGATTCTTATTTTTAGGGAGATAGGAATGGTTGGTAACCTTATACTTCAAAGTCGAGATAAGAATATTTTAACAGTTACGGTTAACCGTCCTGAGAAAGCAAATTCATTGACCATTGAAATGCTGGATGAGTTAGCATTTATTTTTAAAAGAGCAGCGGCAGATGATAATCTCATAGGGGTCGTGGTCACAGGGGCTGGGGATCGAGTGTTTTGTGCTGGTGCTGATCTTTCAGAGCTTGTTACTGGTGGTGATGATACTCCTGATGAGTGGAGTAGAATGGCTGAGAGCCTTAGAAAGATTCCAGTTATGACTGTTGCATTGTTAAACGGTCACTGTATGGGAGGTGGTCTATCGTTAGCTTTAGGGTGTGACATTAGAGTATCGGTTCCAAAGGCCCGCTTCGCTTACCCTGTTTTTAAAAATAACGTGTTACCAGGACAGTATGACGTTAATAGTTTGTGTTCACTTATAGGAAAAGGGCGCACTTCAATTATATTGCTTGGTGGTCAAACTATTGAAGCAGATGAGGCTTTGCAGTGGGGCTTGGTTGATAGAATAATTGATTTATCTGAGTTTGATTATGAATCTGAAAAAATTTTTGAAATAGCAAAATCTTCTGATAGAAACCACCAGATAAAAATCAAGGCACGTATAAAGGTATCAGAATAATGAAGGGAATACGTGTTGTAGATATGACGAGTGTTCTTTCTGGCCCTTTTTGCACATGGCTATTGGCGAGCCTGGGTGCAGATGTAATAAAAGTTGAAAGTCCAAATGGTGACACTTCTCGAAACACCCCTCCCTTTAAGGATGGAGTTGGTTTGTATTTTGCTTCTGTCAACCGAAACAAACGTTCAATTAAGCTGGATTTAAAAACAGATGATGGAAAAGCAGTGTTGCACAAACTTCTTGCTTCAGCTGATGTATTTGTAGAGAACATGCGACCTGGTGTCCGTGATCGCTTGGGATGTAGTGACAAAGAACTGAAGGTGATTAACTCAAAGTTAATCTCTGCGTCGATTTCTGGTTTTGGTCAGAAGGGGAGTCTGTCAGATCGTCCAGCATATGACATAGTTGTCCAAGCCATGAGTGGGATGATGAGTATTAATGGAGAGTTGGGTGGAAGTCCTACCCGTGTTGGATTCTCTATTGGAGATATATCCGCGGCGATGTTTACTGTTATTGGTATTCTGCAACGCCTTTATGAGCGGGATGCCCAGAATAAAAGTAATATAGGCAATTTAGATGTCTCTATGTTAGCATGTCAGTGGGCCTGTTTGGAAAATGCATTTGCGCGACATTTGAATACGGGTGTTGTGCCAGGCCCTATGGGTTCTAGACATCCTTCATCAACACCCTTTGAACCTTATCCAACAGCAGATCAAGATATTGTTATAGGAGTGGTTGGCGAAAAGGACTGGGCTCCTTTTTGTAAAGCTATTGGATTTACAAGTTTACTTAATGACCCACGGTTCCAAGGAGCGGAGACTCGTTTAGAAAATAGGGACGCGCTAGATGAAGTTCTTGGTAGTTATTTGCAGAAAAAACCCTCCAGTTACTGGATGGATCTACTTATTAAAAATTCAATCCCTTGCTCTGTAATTGAAAATATAGAAAGTATATCTAATAGTTTAATTTCTGAAGAATACAGTGCGTTTTCTGAGGTTAAAGTAGGGACCACGAGCCAGACAATGAAATTTGTTAGAAACCCCATTGCTTCAGCAAGCTTAGTTGAGACACCACCACCAAAATTGGGAGAACACACATTACAAATACTGCAAGAAATTGGTTGTGATGATTCTCTGATACAAAAGATAATTAATTAATTTTAACAGCTATATTGCTATTTTAGTTTTCAAATTTTTTATGCCTGTGTGAGCCTTTGTACTCAGAACATACTTGACCCTTTATGCCTCGAGTGCTCATATTAAAATTCAGATAGTATTAGGTGATTATTTCAAGATGTTTAAAAAAAGTAATCCTCGAACATTTGGTATTTTAATTACTGTGCTAGGTACTTTGGTCTTAACCCCTGACACACTTCTCTTTCGTTTGACTGCTGCAGATGGATTCACGATTGCTTTTTGGAGAGGGTTATTCGCAGGCCTTACTGTTTTTTTTTGCTGTCTTGCTGTTTACGGATCAAAAACGTTATCTGTATTTAGATCACTCGGGTACAAAGGCTTATTAGTAGCTGGATTTCAAGGTGTGGGAATGGTGCTGTTTTGTGTTTCGTTAGATCATACCAGCGCTGCAAATGCGCTTATCTTATATTCTACTGCTCCAGTCATGGGGGTTGCCCTATCTTGGATCTTCCTAAAAGAGAAAGCTTCAAGCTCTATGTTGATTACTTTGGTCGTAGTTTGTTTTGGTATTTTTATAGTTTCACTTGGTTCAACCGCTAGTGGAACTTTTTTTGGAGATGTCATTGCTTTTTTCAATGCTCTTTGCATAGCAGCTTTCTATGTAGCTGTTAGGGGAGCAAGACGCATTAATATGATACCGGCAATCGGTTTGTCTTTTTTTATTTCGGCTGCCCTTGCGTACCCTTTAGCAGATTTCTCTCCTCTTTCAGGAAACCAGTGGATGTTATTAATGTTAGGTGGAGTTTTGATGTTGCCGGTGGCAATCTCCTTATTAACTATAGGTCCAAGATATTTACCTGCTCCGGAAGTGTCTATGATAAACCTTCTGGAGGTTTGCCTTGCTCCTTTAATTCTGTGGTGGGTTATTGGTGAGGACCCTGGTTTTATGTCCATAGTTGGAGGCTCAGTTGTTGTTTTGGCACTGTTCGCCTACGCTACATGGCAGATAAAAAAAAGAAGGTGACTTTTACTTTTAACATGAATGATTAGATAAAAATTTCATATATATCTTAAAAATTGGTTGGCTATTTACTAAAGGGACATACGCTAAAAGAATCGACTTTTATCCTTGGCTTCAACCTAGTATAGCGGTCGGTGGAGATGTGGCCGAGTGGTCGAAGGCGCTCCCCTGCTAAGGGAGTAGGCCCGGAAGGGTCTCGAGGGTTCGAATCCCTTCGTCTCTGCCATTACCCTTTTATGTATTTTTAAGTCGGAAAATAAGGGGTACGGTGATTTTACTATCTTTTCAGAAAGCTTATGAAGGGGGTGAAATTAATTTATTAGGGTATCAACTAGCAACACTAGTATCACACAAAAATAAGGGTAACCGAATCTATATATTAAATTCTACCCAAAAAATTAGTAACTACTGTTGGGCATAAACAGATTAGGAAAAACTGATTCATATAGCTTATTAAAGAAATTTCTGAATTTTTTTAGCTTTAAAAAGTGGATTGAAAATAGACTATAATCATCAAGTTATAACTATTTCAAAGAAATTATTTAATTATTTATAGCGTAATCTGCAATCCATCATAAGATAAAAAGACATTCTCTGGAAGTATTTTTTCTACATCTTCATGAAACCCTAACTTATGGCTAATATGCGTAAAATAAGCTCTTTTGGGTTTTATTTCATTGACAAAAGCCAAGGCTTCTTCTAAATTTAAATGTGTAGGATGTGCATCTATTCTTAATGCATTTACAATCAAAATCTCTAAATTTTCTAACTTCTTTTTTTCTTGATCTGACATGGTCTTTAAATCGGTAATGTAGGCAACATTACCAAACCTATACCCAGTGATGGGTAAATTCCCGTGCATAACAGCTAGAGGAGTAACCTGCACTCCATGTAATATAAAACTAGTTGAATCTATGGTGTTTTCAGTTAGTTTTGGTGCGCCAGCATACCTGTTTTCTGTTTCAAAAATATATGAAAATCTAACCTTTAAGTTTTCTATCACACGTTCCTGAGCATAAATAGGAACCTCCCCCATTTTATAAGTATAAGGTCTTAAATCATCTATGCCTGCAGTATGATCTGCATGTTCATGAGTAAATAACACACCGTTAATAGACTGTATATTTTCTCGTAACATTTGCTGACGAAAATCTGGCCCACAGTCTACAATGTAACGAATATCATTCCAGGAAATCATAATAGAAGATCGCAGTCTTTTATCTCTAGGATTATCAGACAAACAAACTGGGTCATTATTTGCAATCATTGGTATGCCTTGGGAAGTTCCAGTCCCTAAAAAAGTAATCTTCATATTTCACAAAAATAACATAAAAATTGACTGATAGCATTCTATTTTAGTACATTTGTTACACTTTATAAAAATAAAACATGGCAATTTCTTTAAAAGGAGATCAAAAAATAAGTACGATACCTGCTACAAAAAGCAAAGCTTTACGAATCAACTTAAATACAGACATCTACGGCACGTTTGCGGAGATTGGAGCTGGGCAAGAAACAGTAAGAAATTTCTTTAGAGCTGGAGCTTCTTCGGG
>ENA-ORXF01000016-ORXF01000016.1-marine-metagenome-genome-assembly--contig:-NODE-16-length-132365-cov-11.028604_pt1 | contig 132365 bp, 142 predicted proteins | sample MGYA00237864_ERZ511476 | MGnify/ENA primary metagenome ERZ511476 (study PRJEB26306, sample SAMN06343908) | marine metagenome | isolation source: coastal waters | place: Atlantic Ocean: West Antarctic...
GTGCTGCTTCTGCTGCTGGAGTCTCTACTGGTGCTGCTTCTGCTGCTGGAGTCTCTACTGGTGCTGCTTCTGCTGCTGGAGTCTCTACTGGTGCTGCTTCTGCTGCTTTCTTAGCTTCTTCTTCTTTTTTTAATTTTTCTTGTGCTTTCTTTTTCGGTATTGCTTTAATTGGATTATTTCTTTGTGCGGGCATTGGAATTATTTCTGCCTGACCCAAGAATCTCGCTATTCTTTCTGATGGTTGTGCACCTTGCGATAACCAATATTTAATTCTTTCAATATCAAGATTTAACCTTTCCTTCTTATCTTTTGGAAGCAAGGGATTAAAAAAACCAACTTTCTCAATAAACTTTCCATCTCTTGGTCTTCTAGAATCAGCTACTACTATTTTATAAAAGGGCCTTTTTTTAGCACCCCCTCTAGACATTCTTATTTTCAACATGCTTTTCCTTTCTATTTTAGATTATTTAGAAACTCCGGAGGAATGTTATCCATTCCTTCAAGAGCACCTCTTCCGCCTTTTGACATTTTCTTCATCATTGTTGTCATCATTTTATGTTGCTTTAGAAGCTTATTTACCATTGAAATGTCCGTACCAGATCCATTTGCAATTCTTTTTTTTCTTGAGCCATCAATAACCCTTGGATTGTCTCGTTCTTTTTCTGTCATTGACAATATGATTGCCTCTTGTTTCCCGAGTAAACTTTCATCTAAATCAGAATCTTCCATTTGTTTTTTAATTTTAGAAACACCGGGAAGCATACCTAGCACTCCGCTCATACCGCCTGCTTTTTTCATTTGTCTAATTTGTTTTAAATAATCTTGAAATGTAAAAGTTCCTTTTTTAAAATTTTCTTCTAGTTCGTCAATTTTTTCTTTCTCTAGGCCTTCAGATACTTTTTCCACAAGGGAAACAACATCTCCCATTCCTAAAATTCTATTAGCAATTCTATCTGGATGAAATACTTCTATTTCATCAATTCCCTCACCAGTTCCGAGAAATTTAATGGGGCAACCAGTCGCTGACTTCATACTTAATGCGGCACCGCCTTTTCCGTCCCCATCTATACGCGTTAATATAACTGAACTTAAAGAAACAGTTTTTTTAAATTCAGTAGCAATATTAACAGCATCTTGTCCTGTTAAGGAATCTGCAACTAAGATAATTTCACTTGGCTGAATATCATTTTCTAACTGCTTTAACTCCATCATCATCTGCTGATCAATTTGAGTCCTACCAGCAGTGTCAAAGATAATTATATCCTCGCCTGACAGCGAAGCTGCATTAATTGCTCTTTTGGAAATTTCCAAAGGAAATTGTCCTTCGATAATTGGTAAGGTTTTGATTGAGTTGCTGTCTCCTAAAATTTCTAATTGTTTTTGTGCAGCAGGACGGTAGATATCCAAGCTCACTAGCATACTTTTTTTTGAATATTTTTTTTCTAAATATTTGGCTAGTTTTGCCGTTGTGGTGGTTTTTCCAGACCCTTGCAAACCTACTACTAAAATTTTAACGGGAGGCACTGCATTTAAGTTTATTTCTTTTTTTTCATCTCCTAAAAATTTTACCAATTCATCAAAAACTATTTTGACAATCATTTGTCCTGGCGTTACTGACTTTAGTACTTCCTGGCCCACAATTTTTGGTTTAATATTATTAATAAAGTCTTTAGCAACAGAAAGAGAAACGTCAGATTCCAACAAGGCTTGCCTGATTTGTCTCAACCCTTCGTCTGCTTGTTTTTCATCCAATCGAGTTATGCGATTAAAGAACGAAAACGCATTCTCAATTTTATCTGTTAAACTTTCAAACATATTTTTTCTTTTTTCCAACAAAAATTGCACTAGTGGGCGAATTCTCGCTGACTAGTGTTGATCTCCTCCGCAGAGGACACCACAAAATTGTATTAATTTGTGGAAGTGAAGTGAAGCTATATAGTAACAATTTAAATGTCAAGAAAACTGAGGTATTAATTAAGGCTATGAATTTTAAAGGTTATAAAATGGACGGTTTGGGTAATGATTTTTTAATCATTGATCAAAGAATTGCGCCTATCTCGTTATCCTCTGATCAAATTAAAAACTTAGCCAAACGAAGTAATATTGGCTTTGATCAATTAATTTTAATTGAACCCGGCCAAAAATCTATTCCTGATATTTTGTTTTACAACTCCGATGGTGGCGAAGCTACTGCATGTGGAAATGGAAGTAGATGTGTTGCCTTTTTGCTAATGAATGAAAGAGATATAAAAAAAATATCAATAAATACGAAAAGTGGTGTTTTAAATTCTTTTAATAATGGTAACAATAATGTCACTATAGATATGGGTGAACCTATTTTTGATTGGAAAAAAATTCCTTTATCTAAAGAAATGAATTGTTCAAATATTAATATAAATCTTGAAAATCAAGGTAACTTTCAAGGATATGGATTAAGCGTAGGAAATCCACATATTATTATTTTTAATGATATTGAAATAGAAAAACTAAAAACTATTGGTCCTATAATAGAAAACCACAAGTATTTTCCTGAAAAATGTAATGTAACTTTTGCAAAAGTAACTGACAAAAAAAATATTGAAGTAAAAGTTTGGGAACGCGGGGCTGGATTAACAAAAGCTTGCGGCACAGGAGCATGCGCTACTGCTGTTGCTTCTTCTCTAAAAAAATTTACTGACAGATTGGTCAATATTCATTTTCAAACTGGCCAACTCACAATAGATTGGAAATTAGATAACAGGATGTATATGTCGGGACCTGTCTCAAATATTCAAATAATAGATATTAATGTTTAAATAAATGAATTTCTTAAAAAAAATAAAAGAAGGGTTGTTTAAATCTTCTACAAATTTATCGGAAGGAATAAGTAATATTTTCTTAAAAAGCAAGCCGAATGAATTATTATTAAATGAAATTGAAGAGTTTATGATTAGAGCTGACTTTGGAATTGATATAGCAGAAAAAATTAAGTTGATGATAGCTAATCAAAAGTTTTCCGAAGATGAACTAAAAAAAGAAGTATTTTACAAAATTTTTTCAGAAGAAATTTCTAAGATCTTAAAACCACTTGAAAAAAAAATTATCGAACCAGACATGGGTTTAAAAACTATTATTATTTGTGGAGTTAATGGAACAGGAAAAACAACAACTATTGGAAAATTATCTAAAATATTTAAAGAACATGATAAAAAAATAGTCATAGGTGCTGCTGATACTTTTAGGGCTGCTGCAATAGATCAGCTAAAAATATGGTGTGAAAAAAACAATACAGAAATGATCCAATCTGAAGTTGGGTCTGACCCTGCCTCAGTTGCATTCAAAACTTTAGAATACGCAAAAAATAATAAAAAAGACTTCTGCATTATAGACACCGCAGGAAGGCTTCATAATAAAAAAAATTTAATGGAAGAATTTGCTAAGATAATAAGAGTTATCAAAAAAATAGATTCTGGAGCACCTCAAGAAACTTGGATTGTATTGGACGCAACTACTGGTCAAAATGCTCTTATTCAGGTGGAAGAATTTCAAAAAATTACAAATATTACAGGTATTATTATGACGAAATTAGATGGTACTGCCAAGGGAGGGGTTCTTGTGGCTATTGCTGACCGTTTTAAAATTCCAATTATTGCGATTGGAGTTGGGGAAAAAGAAAATGATCTTCTTCAGTTTGTGGCTGAAGAATATAGTGAAGCCTTGATAAAATAAAAAAATTTCCTACAGAGAATGGATAAATTTTTTTAAAGCTTCTATTAAAGGAGGAGTATATTGCATCATATGATTATCAGATTTAGGAAAGTAGAAATATTTTGGATCATTGGCTTCCTGATATAACTGTTTTCCCATATGGAAGGGAACTAACGTATCCATCATTCCATGCATAACAAGAATGGGAGATTTATTTTTCTTTATTTTAGATCTAGATTGGAAACTATCTTTGACTAAAATAGATACTGGCAAAAAAGGATAGAATTTCTTAGCCATATCGACCATAGATGTGTAAGGAGATTCTAAAATAACGCCCGCGTATATATCATCTTTCGCCAATTCAAGCACAACTCCAGTTCCCAAAGATTCTCCATACAGGATAATATTTTTTTTTTTTATACCCTTTGCTTCTAACCATTGAATAGTTTTTTTTGCGTCTTGATACAGGCCATCTTCAGTCGGTTTTCCACTGTTTCCATTGAATCCTCTCCAAGAAATAATTAAAAAATTTAAGTCTAATTTATTTATTTCGTTAAGTTTGTAAATTCGATTGTTAAGATTTCCTGCATTGCCGTGAAAAAAAACTAGTGTTTTGTTGTCACGTTTTTTAAATGAAAACCAAGAACTTAGGAAAATATTTTGTGCAGAGGTAATTGTTACTTTTTCAAATTTAAACTGAATGTCGGATGTATCGTAATTGTTAACATCTGGATGATACATAAAATTTCTCTGAAAGAAAAACATAAATAAACAAATCAAAAAATAAGAAATTAATAAAAAGAAAAAAATTTTTTTGTAAAAAATCATTTAAAGTTTTTTTTGTTTGCAAAGAAGATGCCTGCCAATACCAGTACTGCTCCATAAAAGTGGAACAATTTTAACTGCTCACTAAATAGAATCATTCCATAAATAGCACCATAAATTGGCATCAAGTATACTGTCAAGCTTGCAAGAGATGCTCCAACTAATTGTTGAATTTTTGTATACATCGTAAAAGCTAACGCTCCAGGAAATAAAGCTGCCAGAAATACAAAAAAAACAAAATCATTATTAAAAATAGTTGGAATAAAATAAAAATTTTCAATCATGTAGAATGGAAATAAAATAACAGATCCCAAAAAACTCATTATTGCAAATCTTGTAAGAATAGAAAATTTGCTTTTCCAATTTATTAAGTAGATAGAAAAAAAAGCCCAGCTAATAGCGGCTGCTAAAATCCACAGATCTCCGAATGTAAAATTTAAATTAAACAGATTTGATAAAGATCCTTTAAAAATTATAAAGAAAACTCCAAAAAAACTTGTTAAAATACCAATGAGTTGAGTTCCTTTTAACTTTTCATAAAAAAGAAGTGAGGATAGTAAAACTATAAGAATTGGAGATAATGCATAAATAATTCCCATATTGGTAACTGTTGTTGTGAGACCCGAGATGTATGGAAATGCTCCACAAATTCCGAAACCTGTAAAACTCAGAAAGAACAGCTTTGGAAGTTCTTGAAGTATATATTTTTTGTTTTTTTGTATTTCTTTAAAGACAAAGGGAAAAATTATTAAAAAAACAATAAACCACCTCCAAAAAGCAAGAGAAACCGGTGGTATATTTCCAAATGCACCCTTTGCAATAGCAATATTGCTAGTCATGAAAATAGGCTGAACAAACAAAAGTGAAAAATTAAATAAATTATTTTTGAAATTTGTCACTTCAATAAGTAGAAAAATTATTTTTTATCGAAGAAAGCTTCGTAGATCATCATCCAAATTGCAACTCCCATCAATAAGAATACAGGCAACACATCAAGCCAACCAATCATCATTGACTTTGTTAAAGTCGTTGCTAAGCCGAGCAAGAAAGCTATTGCTAAAGTAACTCCTAAGGTTGTTGTTATTTTATTTATCATGATTTTTGCAATTTTTTTCCAACCAGCTAGCTACACCCAAAAATCTTAAGTCATCTTGTTTGTCCCCAATTAATTGGACACCTAATGGTAAGTTATTTTCTCCCGCAAGTAAAGGCAGGGAAATTACTGGAAGACCCAAATAAGTCCAAACAGTACAAAATTCTGGACTACCAGTACTCTTCAATCCCTTGGGGGCCACACCAGTAGTGGCTGGTGTTAAAACGCCATGATAGTCTTCAAATACCTCCTTGTAAGATTCGTAACTTCTTTTTATAAAATCTGTAGCTTCCGCATATTCCCTTCCTGTATATTTTAGGCCTCTCTCGATTGCAGTCACCATTTCTTTTGAAAGTTTTTTCTTATATTTTTTATAGTAAATTTCAAAATTGTTGGCCATGTCGGTTTCGTGAATTATTTTATGATATTTTGGGATATCGTCAAAATAGGAAGGTGTGTCAAACACTTCAATATTTTTTTTAAAAGTTTTTATAAAAAACTCAAAAGATTTTTGTGATTTTTTATCTATATTTTTCCAATTCTTAGTTTTGTAAAAAATAAATTTTGGTTCAAAGATTGGACCTTCTTTACATGCTTTAAGCATATCATCTGCCGAGTAATGAATTGTAGAAGGGTCATATAAATCTTTCTTAATTAATACTTGGGTTAATAAGGCTACATCTTCTACTGTTTTTCCAAAAACACCTACTTGGTCAAGTTTATCAGATTGTTTTAAAACTCCACTTCGAGAAATTAAACCGTATGATGGCTTGTAACCTACCACTCCACAATAAGATGCAGGTCTAATAACCGATCCATTGGTTTGCGATCCAATAGACAGGGGAGCCATATGAGCAGCAACAGCTGCTGCTGATCCGCTAGAAGAACCTCCTGGAGTTCTTGAATAATCGTGAGGATTGACTGTTTTTCCTGGATGGAAATAAGCTAACTCTGTTGTTTCAGTTTTTCCCATAATAATAGCGCCTGCAGTTTTAAGAAGGTTAACAACCTCTGAATCTTGGGAGGCTGTCATTTTTTTTCTTATAGTTGTTCCGCACTCTGTTGGCATATCTAATGTTCCAAATATGTCTTTAACTGCAACGGGCAAACCATGTAGTGCGCCCAGAGGTTTTCCCGTATTTCTATGTTCATCTGCTTCTAAGGCCTTTTCTAAAAGTAGTTTTTTATTAAAATGTGACCACGCTTTCACATCCTTCTCAAATTTTTCAATTCTTTCAATATACTGAGTGCAAACTTCAACAGAAGAAATTTCACCTTCTCTTAACTGTGCAACCAATTCATTAGTTGAAAGTAAAAATATATCTATCATTTATTTTAAGTTCATTAAGTTGCAAATAATACGTTTGGAAGCCACAAGGCAATACCTGGAAAAATATACATTAGTACCATTGCAAAAATGACAATGGCTAGAAATGGCATAATTCCAGCAAAGATTTCCATTAACTCAACATTGCTTTTTTGAACGCCCTTTAAATAATAGGCGGACATAGCCATGGGTGGGGTTAAAAAAGATGTTTGTAAATTTAAAGCGATCAACATTGCAAAAAAGTACGGATCGACTCCAAAGGTTTCTAACAATGGTAAAAATATTGGAACAAAAATAATTAAAATTTCAGTCCATTCTAGTGGCCATCCCAAAAGGAAAATTATTATTTGGGTAATTACCAAAAATTGCCATGGTGCTATATCTATTGATTTAAAGAAAGCCTCAAATACTTCGTGTCCACCCAAATAAGAAAATACCGAAGAAAAAGTCCAAGAACCAATAAACAGCCACATAATCATTGCTGTAGTTTTAGATGTTAAAAAAACTGACTCTTTAAAACTTTGCCATTTAAGGGTTTTGTAAAAATAGGATAAGACTAATGCACCAGCAGCTCCTGCTGCGGCTGCCTCAGCTGGCGTTGCAATACCTGCTAAAATAGTTCCTAAAACCAACATAATTAATCCAAAAAGCGGAACAAAAGAAACCAATACTTCTTTTAAAATTACTGCTCTTGGTGGAATGTCCTCTGCTTTTGGTTTTGGCGCGATAGATGGGTCTAGCCAAGCCCTAATAACTGCGTAAGCTATATATAAACTTGCAAGTAATAATCCTGGAAAAATTGCTGCAGCAAATAATCTTAAAGGTGAAAGCTGAGCAATTACAGAATAAACAATTAGCATAATGCTTGGCGGTATTAAAATACCGAGACACCCACCTGCACAAATTATTCCTGATGCAAATTTTTTATCATATCCTGCTTTAACCATAGCTGGCCAAGCAAGCAACCCCATTAAAGTCACAACAGCACCAATAATTCCAGTTGCTGTAGAAAACAATGTGCAAGTTATTAGTGCGGCTACTGCCATTGAAGCTGGCAATCTGTGTGCTGCTAATCTTATTGCAAAAAATAATTTAGATACAATACCAGCTCTCTCAACCAAATACCCCATGAATAAAAAGAGTGGCACAGCGGTTAAAACATTATTATCCATAACCGTGTAAGTGTTTTGAACAAATAAAGAAAAAATTCTATTGTCAAATAAATGCTCCATTAAAGCTGGATCATAATAAGCATAATAACCAAAACCTATTCCCATTGCCATCAAGGTAAATGCAATTGGAAAACCTAACAATACGGCAAATAAAAATATACCCATCATCATGATGGCTACTTCTGGGTTGGTTAAACTAAATAACATCTTTTTGATCCTCGTTTTGAGAGGCTCTCATTAAAATTTTTTCTGTTTCTTCTGCAACAACCATTCTTGCTGGCCAATGTCCAGTCTGTATACAAATAATACATCTAAATAACTCCGCAACGCCCTGAATAGTTAACAGGATACCTGCGCACGGTATCAGTGCTTTAACCATATAAATTTGTATTTGTGCTGGGCTGCTCCAGCTTGTTTCTTTTATTTTCCAAGCCAGCGCAGCATAATCATATCCATAAAATGCAAGAGCTATCACTCCTGGAAAAAAGAAAATAAAATAAAGTCCTAAATCAAGTTTTGCTTGAGTTTTTGGTTTAAATAATCTGTAAATAACATCCCCCCTAACGTGAGATTCGGTAGCTAAAGCGTATGCACCTGACATCATTAAGATTGCTCCGTACATCTGCATACTAAAATCAAAATTCCAAAGTGTTGGAGCATTAAATACATATGCCATAATTACTTCGTATACAGTTCCTCCCATTAAAATTACGATACACCACGAAAAGGCTTTTCCCATTGAGGTGCTAAGATTGTCTGCAAGTTTAATGAATGATCTCATAATGTTTTATAAAATATGTAATGAAGATTTTATATTAAAAAAGGGGGTTTTTTTAAACCCCCTTTTCAATTTGTAAAGTTAATTAGATTTTAACTTTTCCAATAGGTCCAAACTCATTTTCATATGCTAACTTGTAGTTTGGCTGATTCATCAGCAAATACTTCATAGTTTTTCTAGCATAATCTTTTTGAGATTTTACAACTTTTGCAAAGAATGCGTCTTTCTTAACAAAGTCACCGATTACTTTGTCCCATCCTTTTAATTGTGCAGCTAAGATCGCATCAGATGTTTGGTATACATTAACCTTATGTTTGTTCATCAACATAGATAAGGACTCTGTGTATCTGCTTAGAGCTTTAAAGTAGTTATCTGTATTCGCAGCGTAAGCAGCGTTTTTTAAGATAGCTTGATGAGCAGGTGAAAGGCTTTTGAGTCTTTTTGTATTACAAGGAATTTCAAACATCTCTTGGGATTGATGGAAACTTCCTAAGTGGTAATGTTTAGACACATCTTGCATTCCAAACTGTGAGTCAGATGTTGGGTTATTAAATTCAGCAGCATCGATCAAACCTGTTTTCATTGCTGGTTGAATTTCACCGCCTGGCAATTGTCTTACGACCATTCCCATAGCAGTCAAAACATTAGTCGCCAAACCAACTGTTCTGTATTTCATCCCTTTAACATCGGACACTTTGGTTACGTTCTTTTTGAACCAACCAAAAGGTTGAGCTGGCATAGGCATATGAAAGAATCCAGTATAGTTGAATCCAACTTTAGCTGTTGCTTCTTCGTATAACTTTCTTCCTCCGCCGTACTCCATCCATGCCATAACTTCTTGTGATGACATTCCGTATGAAGGACCAGTTCCAAAAAGAGAGGCTGCAGCATTTTTACCATACCAATATGCAGTCACCCAGTGACCCATGTCAACTATGCCCGAACTTACAGCTTGTCCTATTTCTGAAGTTTTAACCACAGCACCGACTGGCTTAAGATCAATTGTCAAACTTCCGCCGGACATGTCTTTTACCATGTTGCAATAGTCTTGTGCCATTTCAAAGAATATATTTGCTCCTGAAGGCCAAGCGGCTTGCATTTTCAACTTCACAGATTTTCCGTGAGACGCTGAATAGGCAGCTACGTTAGGCATTGCTACAGTAGCTACTGCTGCTGCACCTGTTACCGCTGCTGCTTTAAAGAATTTACGTCTTGATTGAGACGTAATATTTTTTTTAGTCATGTTTTCTCCCATGTTAGTTAGTTAAATTTAACTAGAAATACTTAATCAAAAAAATCTATGTGCGTCTGCAACATAATCAATAAAAAATTTATAAAATATTGAAAAAATATAGAAAACTTACAACTTAAAGTTGTTATTTAGTTTACCTGATCTTTTGCTTTTTGATTTGAAAAAAAAGCCTGGAGGTTGTCAATGGCTCTATCACCCATGTCAATCCTTGTTCTCTTTGTTGCACTTCCGAGATGAGGAAGTAAAAATAGATTATCTAACTTTAAATATTCGTCATTAATTTTTGGTTCTCCATTGTAAACATCAAGACCAAGTGCAAAAACTTTTCCACTCTTCAAGGCTCTAATCATTGCCACATCATTAATAACATCACCTCGTGCAGCATTGGCCACAACAGCCTTATCTGGTAGAAATTTAATAGTTTCTTCATTTAATAATTCAAATGTCTCGGGTGTTGCGGGACAATTAATAGACAAAAAATCACAATGACTAAAAAAAGACTTAACATTAGAATGAAAAATTGCTCCTTGTTCCAGGTCGGGAGTTAAGCGACTTCGATTATGATAATGAATCTCCATTCCAAAACCTCTAGCTCTTTTCGCAACAGCTCTTCCAATTCTTCCCATTCCTAAAATTCCTAATTTGCGATTAGACATTTGTTTTCCTAATAATAGATTAGTAGACCAAACCCAATTTTGATTTTCGGCATTTTTTCTTCCTTCATAAGCTCGTCTGGATGCGCCCAGTAAAAGCAAAATAGAAATATCGGCTGTAGCATCTGTAAGAACTTCGGGCGTATTAGTTACAATAATTCCTCGTGCGCTAGCCGCATCTACATCTACATTGTTATATCCTACAGCATAATTTGCTATTATTTTTACACCTGGAGAAAGTTTATCAATAATTTCTTTATCGAATTTATTTCCACCAATACACAAAATACCATCACAATCTTTTGATAGAGAAATGACATCGTCAGAAGACAAAACTTTGTCTTCTTTGTTTAATGTGGCATTAAATAAATCTAAAATTCTTTTTTCGTTTTCAGCTAATAAATTTCTAGTGACTAATATTTTTTTCATTGAGCATCTATTCCTTTGGGTTTGTTGCCACCAGTAAACCAATCTAACAATTCAATAGTATGAACTATCGGTATTGCAGACCCTGCTGCAATTTGTGTAATACACCCAATATTTCCTGCGGATATAAAATCAGGCTTGATTTTATTAATGTTTTCAACTTTTCGTTTCAGAAGCTCACTTGCCATTTTATCTTGCAGCAAGTTGTAAGTTCCTGCTGAACCACAACATAAATGTCCATCTGGGATCTCCAGTATATTGTTTCCTGAATTTTTTAATAAGTCTATTGGTTGCTGATGAACTTTTTGACCATGCTGCATAGAACAGGCAGAATGATAAGCAATTTTATATGATTTTTCATTTTTGATAAAATTTAGTTTTATATTTTTCCCCAAATATTCAGTAACATCCTTTGCTAGTTCTGAGATCTGTTTAGCATTCTTTCTAATATTTTTATCTGAATGATTTTGAAAAATAAATCCATAATCTTTTAAAGTAGTCCCGCAGCCTGATGTGTTTACAATAATTGCATCGATAGGATTTGATTCAGATATTTTTGTCCAGGCATTTATGTTTTGAATAAAAGAAGTGTGTGCTAGTTTTTCTTTTCCTAAGTGGTGGTTTAACGAGCCACAACAACTTACCTCCTGGGAAACGTGAACCTCCACCCCATGCCTATTTAAAATATTAATAGTGGAATCGTTAATTTGTGGAGATATTACCTTTTGAACACAGCCAGTTAATAAAATAACTCTAGCAACTACCTTCCCTTGTGGTTTAAAAATATTTTTTGCTTCATGTTCTGCCTTAGGGAAGTTAGTAGGCATTAAAGAAACCATATTTTTAATTTTTTTTGGCATCAAAAAAGAAAATGGCTTTGTAATTTTTGTTAACCAGCCAAGTAAAAGAAATATATTGGGTCTAGGAAGAACATAAGAAAGCATATTTCTTAGCCACCTTTCTAAAAAAGGTCTTTTGTAATTTCGTTCAATGTGATTTCTTCCATGATCTATAATATGCATATAATTTACTCCGGAAGGGCAAGTGGTCATGCAAGCATAACAGGATAAACATCTATCTATGTGCTTTACTACTTTTTCAGTAGGAGCCTTATTGTTTTCAATCATATCTTTGATTAAATAAATTCGACCTCTTGGACCATCTAGCTCATCTCCTAACACTTGAAATGTTGGACATGTTGCATTGCACATACCGCAATGGACGCATTTTCGCAAAACACCTTCCGTGTTTTTGATCTCTGGATCTTGCAATTGTTTTTTTGTAAAATTAGTTTGCATTAAATACCTGCGTATATTTTTCCTGGGTTTAAAATACTTTTAGGATCAAAGCTATGCTTAACTTTGGAAGCTAAGATTTTAATGTTTTCATCAGAACTAGTAATAAAAAAACCAGATCTTCTAAAAGTGTTGTTGGCTTTGATAACTGTTAGATGAGAATTTTTTTCTTTACAAAATTTTCTCATTTTTTCCAAAATTAAGTATGAAGGATCGTGATTATCAATTTCTACAAAAACTAAACCTCCAGCCCACTCGACAAAATATTTATTACTAATTCCTAGAAAATCATCTTCACAAAATTGATTAACAAAATTAGTTGCTTCTGATGGAGGTACAGAAATTTTAGCGACTAAATTCTGAGAATTACTAAAGCATTCAAGATTTGCAGCAATTTTCCAAAATAAATTAGATTGATAAATCTCTAAAATTGTTTTTTCTTTTTTTAATTCAAAAATTTTATTTAAAGCCTGAATTCTTTCTTGAACAGAGTTTTTTGGTCCTTCAATTCTTAAGGCGGTTATTGATTTTGAATTATTCAAATCATTCAAGCGAAGAAAATTGATGTTGTTCTTGGGATAATAACAGGCTCCAGAAATTTCCAAAGAAGTCTTCATAGCTTTTGAAAAAACTTCCAATGCTTCTTGTGGATTTAGTCCATATAAAACAAAAGTTTCTGCAAACTCAGGTTCCGGAATAACTTTAAGAGTTAATTCAGTTAATACAGATAATGTTCCATAAGAGCCTGCTAGCAGTTTGCTTAGATCATACCCGGTAACGTTTTTCACAACGGTTCCCCCCGACTTAATACATTCTCCTTTTCCGTTAACTGCAGTAAAGCCCAACAAATGGTCCCTTAAAGCTCCAGACTTAAACCTTCTTGGGCCCGATAAATTACAAGACACTACCCCACCTATAGATCCATAGTTAGGTTTACCCGTATATAGATAACCAAGATCAACTGGTTCAAATCCAAGTGTCTGTTTTTTTGATTTTAAAATTTCTAAAATATCAATAACTGGAGTCCCAGCTTTCACCTTAATATAAAGCTCATCTGGCAGGTATTCTATAATTCCGCTATTTTTTCTCAAATCCAATGTTTGCGAACACTGTATGCTACGTCCAATAGGCTTAGAGTTTAAAGTTACAATTTCTATTGGTCTGCTAGATTCATAACAGTCATAAACAAATTGAGAAATTTCTTCTTGGTTATTTGGACAAAAAATATCGGACATTAAAATCTAGGAAGATCTGCAAATCTTGTTTTTCCTTTATGAACATGAACCCTTCCTTCCTCAGCACATCTGTGCAAAATTGGAAAAACTTTTCCAGGATTCAAAAGACTTTTTTCATCAAAAGCTTTTTTAAGACTTAATTGTTGTTGAATATCATCATTGTTAAACATTTCACACATGAGCTCTCTTTTTTCTATTCCAACCCCATGTTCACCTGTGAGAACTCCACCAACCTTGACACAATATTTTAAAATATCAGCTCCAAAAGATTCTGCTTTTTTTAATTCTTTTGCATTATTTGAATCGAACATAATAAGAGGATGTAAATTACCATCTCCTGCATGAAAACAATTCGCTACATCTAAGCCATATTTTTTGGATAAGCGTGCTATTTCATTGAGCACTGTTCCTAATTTTTTTCTTGGAATAGAACCATCCATACAAATGTAATCGGGAGAAATAACTCCCAGGGCAGTGAATGCAGCTTTGCGTCCTTTCCAAAAACGAAGTCTCTCCTCGTCACTTTCGCTTGCACGATTATAAGAAGCCTTGTTCTTATTTGCTATTTCCAAAACTTTACTTATTAATGCATTTACTTCAGATTCGGTTCCATCCAGTTCAACTATTAATAATATTTCAACATTTCTTGGATAGCCTGCTTTTGCGAAATTATCTGTGGCAATAATTAATGGTTTGTCCATTATCTCCATTCCTGCAGGAATAATTCCAGCACTAATAATGTCAGCTACACAATTGCCTGCATCATCATTTGTATCAAAACCAATTAGAACAGCGCGAACTGCTTGTGGTTTTTTTAAAATTTTAACTGTAATTTCAGTAACAACACCCAATAGACCTTCGGAGCCAGTCACTATACCCAATAAATCGTAACCTTCGGAATCTAAATTTTTTCCTCCCAAACGAATAATGGTGCCATCTATTAAAACCATTTCTACTCCAAGAAGATTGTTAGTAGTAACTCCATATTTTAAAGAATGAACTCCTCCAGCATTGGTGGAAATATTCCCACCAATTGAACATGCTAGTTGGCTAGATGGGTCTGGAGCATAATAAAAACCTTCGTGCTGAACTGCTCCTGTGATTGCCAAGTTGGTAACACCCGGTTGAGAAACTACACACCTATTTTCGAAATCTACTTCTAAAATTTTATTAAATTTTCCTAAAACAACCAAAATGGAATCTTTCAATGGAAGTGCCGCACCAGACAATCCAGTTCCGGCTCCCCTTGGAACAACTTTTACATTATTCTCGTAGCAATATTTTAAAACTTTACTTACTTCTTCTGTGGTCTCAGGTAAAACAACCGCAATTGGTCTTTGCCTATGTATGCTCAAACCATCTGTTTCGTAAACGGCTTTTTCCTCTTCTTCAGAAAGTACATTTTTGGAAATTTTTCTTAGGCTACTGATAATACTATCCGACTTGGATAAGGTTTTCTCATCAGGTTTTGGCATAATTAAAGACATACGATAAAACTATAATAAATTTAAGCTTATTTACAGACAATTAAGTATGAAATTGACAAAAAACTATAAAATTTTTTTAATTTTTTCCAATGCTTTTTCGATATTTTCATAAGAGTTAGCAAAACTAAATCTCACAAAACCTTTGGCCGATTTGCCAAAGCTAGTTCCAGGGACTATTGCAACACCAGCTTCATATAGACATTTCTCAGCAAATTGTTCTCCTGTCAAGCCTGTACCACTAACATTTGGAAATACATAAAATGCTCCTCCAGGGTTATTGCAGGTAATTCCGTTAATTGAATTTAATCCCTCTACAATTAATTTTCTTCTTTTGTTAAATTTATCCATCATACCTTCTAGAAAGTCATGCGGTCCGTCCAATGCAGCTTTAGCAGCTACTTGGTTTGCAGCAGAAACGCAGGAGTAGCTGTTAATTGCCATTCGAGTCACCAATTCAATAAATTGTTCAGGCCAAACACTCCAGCCAAGTCTCCAGCCAGTCATAGCATAAGTTTTGCTCCAACCGTCTAATATAATTAACCGATTGTATAGTTCTGGATAATAAAAAAAGGATGGCATTTTTTTTCCATCATAAATTTGTCGGCTATAAATTTCGTCACTCATAATAGCTACATGGGGATATTGCAACAATCCCTTGGCCAGTTCATCTATTTGTTCTTTTGGAATTAATCCTCCTGTTGGATTTTGTGGATTGTTTAAAATTAACAATCTTGTTTTGTCATTTATTAATGACAAAACTTCTTTTGCGTTAAAAGAAAAGTTATTCTTATCTGGTAAATACATAGGAATTGCTTTTGCTCCAGAGTATCGGATCATTGATTCATAAATCGGAAAACCTGGTTCTGGATAAATTATTTCTGCACCTTGCTCTCCAAAAAGCATCATCGCAAAATATATCGTAGACTTTCCTCCTGGTGTAATTAATACGCGTGAAGGGTCAATAGTAGCTGAATATATTCTCTGAATATGTGCACATACACTCTGTCTAAGTTCTACAGTTCCATTCGCAGCTGTATAACCATGGTGTCCATCTTCTAAAGCTTTTTTTCCAGCTTCTACAATGTGTTGTGGAGTTCTAAAATCAGGCTGCCCAATTCCAAGATTTATTATTTCTTTTCCTTCAGACTCTAATTTTTTAGCTTTTGCAAGAACAACAAAAGCGGACTCGGTTCCTAATCTTGAAAAATTTTCAGCTATTTTCAAATTAATTACCTAAATGAAATTTTATCTTTAGTTATTTCTTTAACTGATCTACATCCCATGAGTGTCATTCCTCTTTCAACTTCATCTCTTAATTTTCCGACTACTCGCTCAACACCCTCTTGTCCACCAGCACTCAATCCATATAAGTAAGCTTTTCCGATTGAACAAGCATTTGCTCCTAAAGCCAATGCTTTTAACACATGAGTTCCTCTTTTAATTCCTCCATCTAATATAATTTCTATTTTACCTCCTACCGCATCAACTATAGTTTGCAGCTGGTCAAAGGGGGCTCTAGATCCATCTAACTGTCTTCCACCATGATTAGAAATCATAATTGCTGAAGCTCCAATATCTATTGCTTTTTTTGCATCTTCTACGGACATAATTCCTTTTAAGGCAAAAGGCCCATTCCACTTTTTAATAGCATATTCAGCATGTTTCCAATTCATAGATCTGTCGAACTGTTCATTAAGGTAGTCCATAATAGACATCTCAATACTGCTACCTTTTTTTGTCACATGAGAAACATTTGCTAATGTTAATTTTCCTCCTAATAAATACTTTACACTCCATTCTGGATGCGTAGCAAAACTTAAAAGACTCGAGAGAGTAAGGGAGGGCGGTGTGGCAAAACCTGTACGATGATCACGCTCTCTATTCCCAGCAACAATCGTATCCACAGTTAGACACATTGCTTTAAACCCTGAATATTTACAACGCTCTATTAGATTATCAGTTAAGCCCTGATCTTTATGAATATAAAGCTGAAACATTTTTGGTCCATTAGAAACTTTAGAAACGTCTTCAATACTAGTATTTGCCATTGTAGATAAACTAAAAAAAGTTCCAAACTTTTCTGCTGCTTTGGCCGTTCCTTTTTCTCCGTCAGGATGATACATTCTATGCATTGCTGCCGGTGACAAAAAAAATGGAAATTTAATGTTTTGTCCTAAAACAGTTGTTGAAAGATCAACTTTGCTTACATCGGTCAAAACTGAAGGAATAAGATCACAATCATCAAAAGAACTGGTGTTACGTTTTAATGTAACTTCATCGTCTGCGCCTCCGTCTATATAATGAAATATAGGTGAGGGGAGTTTTTGCTTCGCAAGTTTTCTAAAATCATCGACATTATAACAGTCGTTGATTTTCATAAAAGTTTAAAATTGTTTTGAAAAGTTAAATGAGTAACTATTTGCACCTGGATTTTTATCTCCAAGGCTTGCGTTGGATATATGATTGTATCCTAAAGAAAGGTTTGAGCTTTTTCCCAAGTCTAGACCGATGTTCACTTGCGATTTAAATTCTAAAATATTTCCTAAATCTTTTCCATCTCCTTTTGAATAAAATCCGGGAGTAAAGCTTGGTGTAATCACAAAGATTCCTAACTTGTAATCTATTTTTGCCCCAACATAAGCCATAGTAGCATTATCTTCTGTTAAAAAAGCTCCCATAAGAGGTTTGATTTGACCAATGGGTGAATCAACATTGTTTTCTGTAAAACTATATGTCAGGTCTATCATTGAGGCTTTTTTACCCTTATCGCTAAAGTCAAAATTACCTAACGAAGCAGTAAAATCTCCCGCATTAGCATGGGTCATCCCCAAAAATATGAAGCAATATATTAGTTTTTTTAATTTTTTCATAATTCAATATTTACTTATAATGAATGTGAAGAAAAAAATACAGGTTATTAATTATGCTAATTATCCCTATTTAAAGTCGTTAGTTGAGTTTTTTTAATGAGGAGAATAGCCCCCAAAAGGAAAAATATGCCAGGAATAGCCCATAATAGAATAGTACTTTTTTTTAAAGGTGGGTTAAATAAAATCCAGTCACCATATCGATCCGTTAAATATTCATAGATTTCTTTGTTGGTTTTTTTTTCGAGAATTTTTTTTTTTATTACTTGTTTTAGATCTTTTGCAAAATCAGAGTTGGAATCGTTCAGTGACTGACCTTGACACACTAAACATCTAATATTTTTATACATATCCACTTCCCTTTCTATTAAAGAAAGACATATTTGTGGAAATACAAACAAAAAAAATAAAGTAACAAAAGATACACTCCTCATTTTATAATTTTATTAATTTCTGAGTAGACCCGATTATTGATAGGACCCACATGCTTAAAGATAATTATGCCTTGAGAATTAACCAAGTAAGTTTCTGGAATTCCGTAAGCTCCTATTTCTATAGAAATACTTCCATTTCTATCTGTTCCGATAAAATAGAATGGATTACCTAGTTCATTTAAAAAAGAGACTGCATTTGATGGATCGTCTTTATAATTAATACCATAAATTTTTATTTTATCTTTTAGTTTGCTTAATATTTGATGTTCGTCTCTACAGGGCACACACCAAGAAGACCAAATATTAAGTAAGAAATATTTATCTTTATTCTCCATCGGCAAAAAAATTTTTGTAGTTTTGTCCTCAAGTGAAACTAGTTCTATTGTGGGCAAAACCTTATTCAGCATTACCTTGGGGTTGTTTTTGTTATTAATTTTTAATGCATAATAAAAAGTAACAAAAAATAAAATGGCAGCTAGTACTAAAAATATTATTTTAAAATTTTTTTTCATTTTTTCTGATGGATAAACTAAAAATTCCCCCAATAGTAATAAGAGCAAATGCTACCCATATTAACCTGACAAAATAATTATAATAAAATCTTATTCCAATTCCAGTTGTGGCATCACTAGCATAGTCCATTGCAATATAAAAATCACTAAACCAATCATTTTTTATACTTGTTTCTGAAGTAAACTGCTGGGGTTGCACATACTTTCGAATACTAGGGTTAAGAATAATAACTTTATTTTCTTTTGTTATTTCATAACTTCCAAACAATTCTTGAAAATTTTTTTCCTGTCTAGATGTAGAATTTAAAAACTTAATTTTAATATCTTGGGAGGAAAAATTTTCTCCTAAATATATTTTTGCTGTAATTTCTCTAGAAAAAAAATAATTTAAAGTAATGGCCATTATTAACAAACCAAAACCCAAATGAGAAAAAATTCTTGGGAAGTTTAATTTTATAAAAATAAATTTTTTATAAAAAAACATTTCATAGAAGACTGATATAATTAAATATAAAGAACATAAAATACCTAATAAAAAAATAGAATCATCTTCTTTAACAAAAAAACTAATTAAAAATGTTAATGCAACTGAAATTACAAAAAAAACAAAAAGTTTATTTTTAATTGAAAAAAAAGAATTTTTATTCCAGTTCATCAGTGGCCCTGAAGCCATCAGTATTAAAAAAATAAAAACAAATGGTGCTAAAATTGTATTATAATATTGGGGTCCAACAGAAATACTTTCGCTCGTAAAAACAGATAATAAAATAGGGTAAGTGGTGCCAACCATGACCACCGTTAAAACAAACATTAAAAAATAATTGTTTAATAAAATTGAAAATTCCCTGCTGAATAAAACAAAGTTGCCTTTATTATTAAGTTTTATAGGAAATTTTAAAATATAAATGATTAAAGAACTAAGAGTAATAAGAGAAATAATAAAAAGTATATAAACTCCTCTTTCTGGATCGTTAGCAAAAGCATGGACAGAGTTCAGCACACCCGACCTAACTAAAAAAGTTCCAAATAAGCTCAATACAAAAGTAAGTATTGTTAAAATTGCAGTCCAACTAAAAAAATTTCTAGTTTTTTCCATAACCAAAATAGAATGAATTAAAGCGGTGGCGGCTATCCATGGCATTAAAGAAGCATTTTCTACAGGATCCCAAAACCAATACCCTCCCCAACCTAATTCATAATAAGCCCAAAAAGATCCAAGACTGATTCCAAAAGTTAGAAATGTCCAAGGAAGAAGAACCCATTTTTTAGATATAGAAGCCCAGTTATGATTATACTGATTGGTAACAAGTGCTGATAAAAGCAAACTAAAAACCAAGGAAAAACCAACATAGCCCAAATATAAAAATGGAGGATGAATGGCTAATAAAGGATCTTGTAAAATTGGATTGAGTCCCAAGCCCTGAACGGGAATGGGATATATTTTGGCAAATGGGTTGGAAGTAAAAATTAAGAAAAATAAAAAAATAAATTGAACAATGCTCTGAAAAAAAATAGTGACTGCTTTTAAAGTGATATTAATTTTTTTACTAGATAACAAAAATAATAATCCATAGAACGAAATTACCAAGATAAATAAAAGCATACTTCCTTCATGATTTCCCCAGCTGGCAGAAATTTTATAAAACAAAGGCTTGTCTGTATGTGAATTTTCATAAACAGAAATAATAGAAAAGTCTGAAATAGCAAAAGAAATAACCAAAAAAACAAACGCAGAAAAAATTAAAAAAAAACTTATTTTATAAAATACGAAAAAATTTTTATAAACTATCGAACTCTGAATAATATTGTCTTTTATAAAGATAAATATTGCAAAAAAAGTGCACAAAGAACCTGCTACTAGAAAAAGCAATCCTAGATTACTAATCATATTTTTTATTCCAATTGCCGCTCTTTTTTAAAGCATCCGCAACTTCTGGGGGCATGTAATTTTCATCATGTTTTGCTAGAATATTTTTTCCTAATAAAAATTTTTTATCCTTCAAAACTCCTTCTACTACCACTCCTTTTCCTTCCTGGAACAGATTGGGCAAGATTCCTTTGTATTCAACATAAATATCATTCTTCAAGTCAGTCACTAAAAAAGTATAAACTGAATCATTCTTTTTTGCTTGTATGGATCCTGTTTTTACCAAGCCGCCAATTCTTATTACCCCTCTTGGCTTTTCACTACTTAAAAATAAATCAGTTGGAGAGAAAAAATACACAGTGTTTTTTTGCAACGATTCAAAAATAAACTTTCCCAGTATCAAAGTTACTATTACTATAATTAAAAAATAGCTTAATCTTTTTTTGCTGGCAGGGCTCATTTTAATATTTTGTTAAGTTTGTTTTTGCGTAATTTTAAAATTTCAGTTTTGTAACGTATAAAAAAAATAAATAGAGAAAATAAAGCAAACCCTAAAAACATAACCAACAAAGGCATTAACATAGAAGAATGTATAGCTGGAGATTGAGTAAGCTTAATACTCGCAGGTTGGTGCAAAGTATTCCACCAGTCCACTGAAAATTTAATGATTGGTAAATTGGCTAAACCAATTATTGCTATGATGGAAGAATATTTTTCTGCTACAAAAAAATTTTTTACAAACTTCCAGGATAAAATATAGAAAATAAAAAAAAAAACTAAAACAAGCATAGAAGTTAATCTAGCATCCCAGGTCCAAAAAGTTCCCCAAGTAGGTTGCCCCCACAAAGATCCTGTAAAGATAGAAATTAATGAAAAAGTAAAACCTATTGGTGCAAGACTTTTTGCATAGATAGTAAAAACTCTTATTTTAAAAATTAAAGTAATGATTGAGCTAATGCCTACGACAGCGAAAATCATGAGTGCAAGCCAAGAAGCTGGCACGTGCACATACATAATACGAACTGTATCTCCCTGTAAGTAATCTTTGGGAGAAACAATTAATGAAAGAATTAATCCAAATATAATGACCGAAAGAAAAACAATTTTTAACAAATAAAAAAAATTATCACTTAACTGAAAAATTTTTTTTAGCTGAAATAAGTCAAACATATAAACAAAGGTATATAGAAAAAAAATAATAAGAAATGTGACAAAGTTTGTCTAGCTTGGAAAAGGGAGATTTGGGACAATCACTCCAAGCCAGACAATGTATTTAAAATACAAAATCAATCTGTCTTATAATTGTGCTAATCTTGTTTGATTTGAGGCAGTAAAACGTCTAATTTACTTGTCTAAGGTAGAGTCCGTCTTTATTTTTTCCCTTAAAAATCTCATTTAACAAAGGGTGGCCGACTGGATCATTTCTATCATCTAGAACTAAGTTCTGTTCAGAGACATAAGCTTCATAGGTAATTTCCTCATTCTCAGCTAGGAGATGATAAAAAGGTTGGTCTTTTCTAGGTCTCACATCTTTAGGTATAGATTGGTACCACTCTTCAGAATTGTTAAATTGAAAATCAACATCGTAGATTACCCCCCTAAACTCAAACAAACGATGTCTTACGACTTCGCCAATTGAAAATTTTGCTTTTTTAAGTTGTTTAGGCTGCATTAGTTTCTTTAAGATAGTTATGATCTATAATTAATCAAGTATAAAATAAACTATTTTAAAAACATTTTAATAGTAATTTTAGATTTCGTCTGCAAAAGATAGGGTAAATATATACCATTCTGCTTTCCATAAAAAATATCCACATATTTTTTATTATAGTCCTTCTCATCTTCTATTTCATGTCCAGCTACTGCCTGGTATCTCAATCTACATTTTTTTAAAGGTTGCTTAAGAACAATTTTTAAAGACTTAACTATATAATCCTTTGTGTCCTGTTGTGATAATATTAAATAGAAAACATCAGACCCATCAAAAACTTTTATTTTTTTTGTACACTTTAATTCATTTTGTTGACTAAACAAAATATCGTTTATGGCGGTCAAAGGATCTAAAACATTTTTCAAATGATGCTTTTGAATAGAAACTAAATTTGTTTTATTTTTTCTTGGGGGCTGAGAGTAATTTTGAATAACTTCCCGGTCTTTAAAAATTATAGTGGTAGCTCTTCCTTTCTTTTTTTTCTTATAGTTAAATTTATAAGAAGTTATTTCTTTATTAATTTCTGTTGAACCGCCCCCCTTGAAAGAAACAAATAAGTCCAAAAGTCCTTTGCTCACAATATTAGCTGTTATTTTGGAACCAGAATTGTTGGAAAATTGAATTTCCATAAATCTAAAATTTAAGCCGTAAACTTCGTAAAAAAAATCTTTTGCATGTAAATTTTGTGTTACAAAGTTAAATAATATAAAATATAAAAAAAAATGTTTTTTCATGAATAGGTCTACAGTTAAATTTATTACGGATTTCGGTCCATTGCTAATTTTTTTTATATTTTATAAAAAATATGGAATGCAAGAGGCTATCTTACCTTTAATTATTGCAACGGCCATATCTATTGCGGTTATATATCTAACCGAAAAGAAAGTTCCTGCCATGCCGCTAATTAGTGGAATTTTAGTAGCTGGATTTGGGGGCCTTACTATATATTTTAATGACAAAACTTTCTTCTATATGAAACCCACAATCATTAACATTCTGTTTGCAATGGCCCTTCTATATGGAAAATTAATTTTAAAAACTTCTTTGCTTAAGAAAGTAATTGGTGCAAATTTAAAATTAACAGATGAGGGTTGGAATATTCTAACGGACAGATGGATTTATTTTTTTATTTTTATTGCAGTTCTAAATGAGTTTGTCTGGAGAACCCAAACTGAAGATTTGTGGGTTCAATTTAAAGTATTTGGCATGATCCCCATTACAGTTATTTATACTTTTTTTCAGATTTCAATTATTAACAAACACAGGGTTGACGAATAATGTTTCAATACAAGGTAATTCATAATCAAAAGTTTAAAGAAGATACATTTTTTAATAAAAAAGAATTGGGAGAGATTTTAAATATTTATGGCTTTATGGTCTCCATGGGGGAATGGAAAGACTATGCTATTTTTATTAATAAAAACCAAGTCGGTTTTAATATTTATAGGAAGGCCACTGAAAGTCCTTTATATCAAATAATAAAAAGCTTGGGTTCTAAAGACAAAAATCAAAAATATTGTATAAAAAATCAGTCTGGGGTTGTTTTGAAAAAATCAAGTACATTAAAAAATATTTTAGAATTTATTAATAAAAAAAAGTTAACACTTGTTAAGTGAGTAACCGAAAGTCTAATTTACCAAAAAAAATTTGTAAAAAGTGTGCTTTGCCATTCTCCTGGAGAAAAAAATGGAGAAACTGCTGGGATGACGTAAAATATTGTTCAAAAAAATGTTCAAATTATAAATAAAAAAAAGATTCCCAAAAAATTAGTTTGGAAACCTTTTTTTATTAATTTTTTTAATTAATTATCGTCTTTGACCAAAAAGTCTAAGCAACATTATAAATAAATTTATAAAGTCCAAGTACAATGTCAGAGCGCCCATAATTGCTTTTTTGCTCATAACTTCATTGCCATCACTTGCAAGATACATATTCTTAATTTTTTGGGTATCGTAAGCTGTTAAGCCTACAAAAATTAAAACTCCTAAAATTGAGATTACAAAATGCATTGCGCTAGATTTTAAAAAAATATTAACAATAGATGCTATGATAATTCCAAACAAACCCATCATTAAAAAAGAGCCTAAACCTGTTAAGTCTTTTTTAGTTGTGTATCCATAAAGACTCATTGCTCCAAAAGTGCCAGCAGTAATAAAAAAAACTCTTGCAATACTAGTGCCTGTATACTGAACAAATATAGAAGATAAAGATGCACCCATTAAAGCTGCAAAAATCCAAAATACGGTTTGTGCTCTAGACGCGCTCATATTTTTAATCCCAAAACTCATGTACATAACAATTCCAAGAGGTGCTAAAACAACAACCCACTTTAGTGCTGAATTGTACATTGCATTTCCTAAGCCAGTCAGACCAATAATATTGCCGGAGGGATCAGTTACCACCGCAAGCTTAAAAAATAGCATCGCAATAATTCCTGTTAAAAGAACGCCGGAACCCATAAAGTTGTAAACAGATAGCATGTAGGTTCTCAAACCTTCATTGACAGCTTCTGATCTAGTAGTTGTAGATTTTATTGCATTTATTCGATCGTTTAAATTCATTTTTCTCCTTTATTACTAATTGTACTAATTAATTAATTAACAATATGACCATTAAATAGGGTAATTTCAAGATCTTTCAAATAAAAAAATTACAGATTAATCAACAAATTTAGATCTGAATAAATCAAATCGATAGCGACATACAAAATTACAAACAAACCGAGCCAAGCAAGTGAAGGATATCTTTTAATCCACTTGGAAACCAAGTTAGCCATGGTGGCCATCAAAATAATAGACAATATCAATCCAAATATTAAAAGACCTATATGATCTTTAGCTGCTCCTGCCACGCCTATTACATTGTCTAAGCTTAGACTTAGATCGGCTATTAAAATAGTCATGACAGCCCCAAAAAAAGTTTTTTCTTTTTTAGAAACCTTGGATTCTTTTTCTTCTTTGCTTTTGTTTTGAATAGTGTCTTGGTAGAGACGATAACAAACCCATAATAGTATCAACCCTCCAAATAATTTAATGAATGGAATTTTTAATAAATATGCAACTAATAAAGTAAATATAACTCTTGCAACAACAGCTCCTGCCACGCCCCAAAATAAAACTTTTTTTCTAATTTCAGATGGAAAAGATGAAGAGACCATTCCAATAATGATTGCATTATCTGCCGCTAGCACTAAATCAATTAATATAATTTGAAATAAAATAATAAGTTCTGAAGAATTAATAAGATTTGATAAGTCCATATCAAAATAATTTACTAAACTAAAACTATAGTTTTGTAAAAACTTTGTTAGGATAAAGTTAAGAATGAATTATAAAAAATTAGGAAGCTCAGACATCAATATTAGCGCTATTGCTATGGGTACAATGACTTGGGGGCAGCAGAATTCTTTGGAAGAGGCTTTTGAACAGATGGACTATGCTTATGACAAAGGAGTTAATATTTTTGATAGTGCAGAATTGTATCCCGTACCTCCTTCAGCTGATACGCAAGGAGAAACAAGTAGAATTTTAGGTCAATGGGTTAAAAGCAAAAAAATAAGGGACAAGGTAATCATTGCAGATAAGATTGTTGGAAGATCACAAATGAATTGGTTCCGAAAAGATGGAAAAGAAACAAGACTAAATACCAGTCAAATCGAATTTGCATTGAATAGAACTTTAAAAAATTTAGATATGGATTTTGTAGATTTGTATCAGGTGCATTGGCCTGACAGACCTATCAATACATTCTCTGGACTAGAATATGAACACATAGAAACTGAAGATAGTATCTCAATTGAAGAAACCTTGTCTGCTTTAGACGCATTAGTTAAAAAAGGAAAAATTAGATACATAGGTCTTTCTAATGAAACTGCATGGGGAACTAGTCAGTTTTTAAAAATTGCATCAGAAAAAAACATGTCTAAAATAATCTCCATTCAAAATCCTTATAATCTTTTAAATCGAAGCTTCGAAGTTGGTCTCTCAGAAATATCCATTAGAGAAAATGTGGGCTTGCTTGCGTACTCACCTTTGGCGGCGGGCATATTAAGTGGAAAATATTTTGACGGAAAAATGCCTAAAGGAAGTAGGATGGCTCTTTTTGGTAATAGATATCCAAGATACAAAACATTGCATGCAGAGACTGCTGCAAAAAAATATCATGAAGTAGCCTCAAAACATGGTTTAAATCCCTGTCAAATGGCAATAAAATTTTGTGAAATACAAAAATTTGTCTCTTCTGTAATTATTGGTCAAACAACTATGGAGCAGTTAAAAATCAACCTTGATAGTATGTCTTTAAAATTAGATGAAGAAGTAATAAAAGATATTAATGATATTCAGATAATATATTCAAATCCATGTCCTTAAAAAAAATCTTCTTTTGTATTGTTGCCTACGTATTTACATTTAGTCATGCAATTGCTGAAATTAAGATTCAAGGAAAATTTAAAAATTGGGAATCTCATTATACTCAGGAAGGCAAGGATCTAGTATGTTTTGCATTATCTATACCTATTAAGATGATTCCTAAAAATCTTAATCGAGCTGAATCTAGAATGTTTGTAACCTTTAGGACTAAAGATAATACTAGAGATGAGGTCAGTGTTACTGGGGGATATCCATATAAAAAAGATGCTTCCGTAGACGTGACGATTAGTAATTCTAATTTTAAATTTCAATCATCTGATAATTTTGCATGGCTTCCCAAAAAAGATGATGAAATTAAAATTATTAGACAGATGAAGAAAAAAAATGACGCAAAAGTAGTTGGAATTTCTGCAAGAGGGAACAAAACTACCGATACATATTCCTTGCTAGGATTCACAGATGCCTATAATTCTGCAAAAAATAAATGCAAAAAATAGATAAAATAGTTTTAGCTTACTCTGGTGGTTTGGATACTTCTGTAATCCTTCGATGGCTTCAGGAAAAGTATGATTGTGAAGTTATTTGCTACACAGCAGATCTGGGACAAGAAATAAATAGAAAAAAGATTATACAAAACGCAAAAAGACTTGGGGTCAAAAAAATTATTATTGAAGATTTACAAGAGATATTTGTAAAAGATTATGTGTTTCCAATGATTAGAGGTAACGCCTTATATGAGGGCATTTACTTGCTTGGAACTTCTATCGCCAGGCCCTTGATCGCAAAACGACAAATTGAAATTGCAAAAAAATTTAAAGCACAGGCCGTTTCTCATGGATCTACAGGCAAAGGCAACGATCAAGTTAGATTTGAATTGGGATACTATTATTTTGGTCCCAAAATTAAAGTTATCGCGCCCTGGAGAGACTGGGACTTTAATTCTAGAAGTGATTTAATTCGTTACGCCAAAAAAAATAATATTCCCGTACCGCAAGACAAAAAAGGGGCGCCTCCTTTTTCTGTAGATGACAATCTTTATCACACCTCAACAGAGGGTAAGGTATTAGAGGACCCTCGCAAGGCAGCACCAGAATTTATTTTTCAAAGAACGATGTCTCCACAAAAAGCCCCTAATAAAACGACTTATATAAACATCGGTTATAAAAACGGTGATCCAATCTCCTTGAACAATAAGAATCTTTCTCCTGCAAAACTTTTAAGAAAACTAAATGATATTGCTGGCAAAAACGGAGTTGGCCGAGTTGATCTTGTTGAAAATAGATTTATTGGGATCAAATCAAGAGGAGTTTATGAAACGCCAGGAGGAACTATTTTAACTTTCGCTCATAGAGCAATTGAATCTATTACTTTAGACAAAGAGACTATGCATCAAAAAGATGAGCTCATGCCGAAATATGCAGAACTAATCTACAATGGTTATTGGTTCTCAAATCAAAGATATAAATTACAAAAATTGATTGATAAAAAAAGAAACAAAGTAAGTGGCTCAGTTAAAATTGCGCTTTACAAAGGAAACATGACGGTTGTTTCAAGACAATCAAAAAGCACTGCTTACTCAATGAAAAAAGTTTCCTTTGAAGAAAACAAAACATTTAATAAAAAAAATGTTGAAAGCTTTATTCAGAAGCACCGCAAACTACTGCGTAAATAAAAAAGTTAGAATTTTAAGAAAAAGGGTTTTGTAAAAAAAATTTTTAAAACTATACGCCTTTCAATCACTACATGAAAGAAATCTAAAGCACTGAAAATAAAGACAAAAATATTTAATTTTTACAATTAAAAAAAAACCCTTGGTATGTAATGCTTAAAAATTCCCATTAATTTTATTTTTATTAACTAAGCAAATAAGTACTTGGTTTTGCACCGATATAATTTGTTTTGGTTTCCAATTCGTTAATTTGACTTATTCTTTAAATGGGCAGAAGGTAATTGTTGGAGGAGGACTAAATATGTCACCACCTGAAACTTGAAAGTTTAAATAAAATTAAACTTTTATAAGTAGACTAAAAAAGAATTCATTTTTCTAAATGAATTCGACCGAAAGGTCATTTTAAAGGGGGCTCTTTGGTAATTATTACCGAAGAGTCGTTCCCGATTAAATAATTTTACAGTTAAATAGAATTAATTTTTTTATATGCTTTTAAGGTATTATTTAATAAACAACTAATAGTCATAGGGCCAACACCGCCTGGCACAGGAGTAATAGCTTTAACCTTGCCTTTAATATTTTCAAAATCTACGTCCCCTACAATTTTTTTATTTCCATTGTCTACGCGGTTAATACCAACATCTATAATAACACAATCTTTCTTAACCCAATCTGCTTTAACCATTTGAGCTTTACCTGCCGAAGCAATTAAAATATCCGCGGTTAAACACAGTTCTTTTAAATTTTGAGTCTTGGAATGGGTAATAGTTACTGTGCAGTCTTCTTTGAGCAATAATTGTGCCATTGGCTTTCCATTAATATTGGAGCGTCCAATAATTACTGCGTTCAATCCACTTAAGTTTGTTAACACTTGCTTTAGAAGAAGATAGCATCCATAGGGAGTGCAAGGAACTAAAGCATCATTTCCAGAAGAAAGGTTGCCCACATTGTTTGGGTGAAAACCGTCCACATCTTTTGTTGGATTAATTTCGCTAATAATTTTTCCAGAGTTAATATGTTTAGGCAAAGGTAGTTGAACTAAAATTCCATGAACAGAATTATCATTATTCAATTTATGAATTTCCTTAGTTAAATCTTGCTCAGTTATAGAATTTTCAAACCTTAATAGCTTTGAATTAATACCAACCTCTTTGGCAAATTTTTCTTTATTTCTAACATAGATTTGACTTGCAGGATCATCACCTATCAAAATAACTGTAAGACCTGGAATGATTTGGGATGTAGGTAGTTGTTCGATTTCTTTCTTTAGTTTGGAGCGTAACTCTTCAGCAATTTTCTTTCCATCAATAATCATTAAAATAAGTGGGGAGCAAACATTTCAAATACTAAATTTCTTAAAAAAATCAAACCCAAAACCAAAATAACTGGAGAAAAATCTATGCCCATAATTATAGGAATTACTATTCTTATTCTTCTTAAAACTGGCTCTGTTAATGCATATGAGAATTCGATCAAACTATAAACAAATCTATTAGAAGTATTAACAATCTTAAAAACAACTAGCCAACTCAGAACTGCATTAATAATAACTACCCACAAATATAGTTGAAAAACACTATCTATCAAAATAAACACTGATTTCATTTTTCTAATTTTTCTACATAAAGAGATTGGGAGGGGAAGGCAAAAGAGGCACCATTTTTTTCAACAATTGCTTTGATAGCAATAATTAAACGATCCTTTGCATCTAACCAGTCTCGGTACTGATTGCTTTTAGTAAAACATCGAACTCGAATATCAATAGAGCTTGCAGAAAACTGATTTAGCTTAACAATTAATTGTGTGTCCTCAGAAACATAAAAGTCAGGACTAGCCAAGATGTGTTTTTCAATTTCATCTCTACACTTGGTAAGTTGATCGGCAGTACTTCGGTATTCGAGTCCAATAAGCCAATCAATCCTACGATTAGTCGTTTCTGAATTGTTAACAACAGCTTTTTCTGCGAATTGAAAATTTGGAATAATAGCTAATGATTTGTCAAATTTACGAATAACCGTAGATCGAAAACCAATCTTCTCTACTGTTCCTTCAATAATACCTTCCACATAAATCCAATCTCCTACCTTAAATCTTTTTTCAACTAAAACTAAAATTCCAGAAATTAAATTTTTAAATAAATCTTGCGCACCAAGTGCTACAGCAACTCCAAATAACCCCAAACCTGCAATCACTGGACCAATTTTTATTCCCCAAATATCTAATACTGCCGCAGTCCCAAGAATAAAAATAATAATTTTAAATGCTTTTAAAATCCAATTTAATAAGTCTTTGGATAATAAATTTTCTATTTGTTTAACAAGAAAAGAAACTGGTTCAACAATTTGGTGAATAGACCAAAAAATCAAAATTGTAATTAAAGAACGATTTAAATTATCTACTAAATAAGAGGCTTTTCCATCAACCTCTAAGTAGTTTGTCGCAATAAAAAAACCAATGACTAATGGGAAAAACTTGACAGGTCCTTCCAGGGAAGTCACCAGCTGATTATCAAATTTATTAGTACTTAAAGAAACAAATTTCTCTAATTTTTTAATAATAATTTTTGCAAAAAAACCTCTTAAAAATAAAAATAATAAAAAAATAGCTACAGCTAAAAAAACTTCAGTAAAGTTTATGCCTCCCATACCCTTGGACCAGACATCAGAGAATAGACTAGTAAAATTATTGATTATATTCATGATTACAAATATTGAATTATACCTCTAAATTGATCTAATCAAGGCAAAATTCTTCATTTCCAGGGCTAAAGAACTTTACGTTCCTCCATATTATATTTTTCAAGGGAAACAAAACGTTTTCACTTAAGCATCGAAGCCGAATTAAACTACAGCTAGATTCTAGGTTGTTATTAAATATCAATTTTACCAAATGTTCGGACGATCTTTTTGAATAAACAAAAACCAAATCTATAGAATGGTTTTGAAAAATACTTAAAGTTTTTTCATCAAAGTCTGGATTAAGATAAGTAGTATAATTTATTACACTATCCACTTGATAGCCATTTTTTTTTAAATCTCCTTCAAGATTATGAGCAATATCCTCACCTCTTATATACAAAAACTTTCCTTCATTTTTATCTGTCATGTTTAAAATAATTTCTTTAAGTTGAAGATAGTTTCCTCCTGCAATTACAATGTTTGTAAAACCTTTTATTTTTGCCTGTTCTGCCGTTGCCTCTCCAACACAAAAACACCTAACATTAGATTGAATGTTTTGATCTAAACATAAAATCGAATTGGAACTAGTAAAAACAACGGAAGTATAATTGGAAAAATTAATGTCTATAATTTTTTTTTTAACAATATTGAGAACGGGGTAAATACTAACCTGGTGTCCTTGTTGAATAAATTTCTTTGCTAGATAAATTGAATCAATCTCAGGTCTTGTGAATAGTATGTGCAAGTTTAGTCTCCGATACTACAAAATCATGGCCAGCTTTATCTAAAATTTCTTCAGCAACATCTAGCCCTATGCTAACTGCTTTTTCTGAAATACCTATTTTGTGAGCATTAAACACTTTTTTTCCATCCAAAGATAGTAGCTCAGCTTGAATAAAAATCTCGCCCTCGTCATTTAAAATAGCATTTGCAGCAACAGGCGTATCGCAAGCTCCATTTACTCTATGTAAAAAACTTCTTTCTGCACTAACTATAATCTCTGTTTCTTTGTCATTAACAGAATCTAATAATTTAATTAGCTCTAGGTCGTTCGACCTACACTGAATCGTTACTACTCCCTGTCCTGCAGCTGGTAACATTTTTTCTTTCTCAAAAATCTCTGAAACCTGATTGTGAAATCCTAGTCTTTTTAATCCTGCGTACGCTAGTACAATAGAATCGTAAATTCCCTCTTTAGCTTTTTCGATCCTAGTATCAATATTTCCTCGTATACTTACAATCTTTAAATCGTTTCTTAATTTCTTTAACTGAGCAACTCTTCTAACTGACGAGGTTCCTACAGTAGATCCTGCTTTTAGCTGATCAAAGGACTTTGCGATAGGAGAGATAAAAGCATCTCTTTCATCTTTTCTTTTTAAGAATGCTGCTAACTTTAAAGAAGACAGACCAAAAGTTGGGACATCTTTTAAAGAATGAACCGCACAATCAATATTATTATTAAGAAGTTCTTGCTCAATCTCTTTAACAAAAAGACCCTTCCCTCCCATGCTTGCTAAATTTTCTGTTTTAAATTTATCTCCAGATGTCTTGATAACCTTGATTTCGATTTGATTTGGTTGTAATTCTGGGTTTGCTAGAAGCAACTCGTCCTTAAAGTGTTCTGCTTGAGCCAAGGATAATCTACTGCCTCTACTACCAATAATAAATTTTTGTTTTGTTAACATTTTTCTGTTTAAATATTATTTTCCATTATATTAGTATCAAATATTGAGCGACGGGAGGTCGCATAAAATGAACAAAGAATTAATTTTTTTAGGAATTGAGAGCAGTTGCGACGAAACTGCCGCTTCAATTGTCAAAGAAGACAAAAAAGGCAATGTTACTATTTTGTCTAATATTGTCTCTAGTCAAGTTGAAGAACACAAGCCTTTTGGAGGGGTAGTGCCTGAATTGGCAGCAAGATCACACGTGGAAAAAATTGATACTATTATTAAAAAGGCAATCCAAAAAAGCGGTGTTGTAATTGAAAATATTACCGGGGTTGCTGCTACAGCTGGCCCAGGCTTACTTGTTTGTTTAATGGTCGGAATGAGTGCAGGAAAAACAATTGCAACTTTTTTAAATAAACCATTTCTTGCAATCAATCATCTGGAAGGTCACGCATTAACTCCTAGATTGGTTGAAAAAATAAAATTTCCTTATTTGCTGTTGTTGATTTCAGGAGGTCATAGTCAGTTTTTAGAAGTGCAAGGAGTTAATAAGTACAAAAGGTTAGGGACAACTATAGATGATGCCTTAGGGGAAGCTTTTGACAAAACTGCAAAAATACTTGGAATAGATTTTCCTGGTGGGCCCAAAATTGAGGAATATGCAAAAAAGGGGGATAAAAATGGGTTCGTTTTACCAAAACCAATTTTAAACAAAAGTGGCTGCAATCTTTCTTTTGCAGGTTTAAAAACAGCTGTACTTCATGCTTCAAAAAAAATTAAAAACAAGAAAGGTAAATATAATTTGGCAGCATCTTTTCAATTTACCATTAATGAAATTCTAAGAGTAAAGTGCAAAAAAGCTATGGAATTATTTTTAAATAATAATAAAAAAAATAAAAAAAATTATTTTGTTATTGCTGGCGGCGTGGCATCTAACAAAACAATTAGATCTAATTTACAGCAGGTATGCAAAGAAATGAATTTTAAATATGTTTTTCCTCCAGCAAATCTTTGTACTGATAATGCTGCTATGATTGCTTGGGCTGGAATAGAACGATATAAAAAAAATCTTATAGACGATGTGACTTTTTCTGCTAGGCCAAGGTGGCCTTTAGATGAAAAAGCACCATTTTTAAAAGGAGCAGGAGTAGATCATTCATGAAGTATTGGTTATTAAAAACAGTTAGTGCTATTTACCCACCTACCCCCACCGACCTCAACTAACATTTTACAATACTTTCCCATACAGAACTCTTGATTGAAGCCATTTAATAAATACTATTGCATATGACTTTGCATAGTACTTGTTTTCTAAAAATGGCGTATTATGAAAGTGCTATGTTTAAAAAAGTAAGTAAACACTGGAGAAACAATTAGATGCAGTACTGGTTATTAAAATCAGAGCCTAACGTATGGTCTATTGATCAACAAAAAAAAGCTGGGGCTAAAGGAACGGCTTGGGATGGTGTACGAAGCTATCAAGCTGCAAATAATTTAAAACAAATGTCTAAAGGAGATCTTTGTTTTTTTTATCATTCTAATATTGGGAAAGAAATTGTTGGTATTGTAGAGGTTGTTAAAACTGCATTTATAGATATAACCGATCCAGATAAACGATTTGTCGCGGTTCAAGTAAAATTTAAACAAAAATTAAATCAACCAGTTACACTTGAAAATATTAAAAAAACAAAGGAACTAAAGGGCTTATCACTCGTTAAACAAAGTAGATTGTCGGTCACATCTATTGATCCAAAAAGCTGGAAAATCTTATGCAAGATGGGTAAACTGTAGAAAATTCTAACGGGGAAATTAAGTGTCAAATACAGATAAGGTTTTTAAAGTTAATGATGAGTGGTCAAAAATCGCTCACGCCAATAAAAAAATTTACGAAACAAAGTACAAAAAGTCATTAGAAGATAACGATGCTTTTTGGGCTGAAGAAGGAAAACGAATTGATTGGATTAAGCCCTATTCTAAAATCAAAGACGTAATTTACAGCAAAGCTAAAACAGAAATTAAGTGGTTCTATGACGGAACCTTAAATGCGTCTTACAATTGTATTGATAGACACTTAAAAACTAAAGCCGATCAAACTGCAATTATTTTTGAGGGAGATGATCCTACTGTCTCTAACAAAATCACCTACCAAGAATTAAGTGATGAGGTTTGCAAGCTAGCAAACGGATTAAAAAAAATTGGAATCAAAAAAGGGGACCGGGTTACTCTATACATGCCAATGGTGCCAGCTGCTGTATATTCTATGTTAGCATGTGCAAGAATTGGTGCAATTCATTCTGTAGTGTTTGGAGGATTTTCTCCAGAATCTTTGGCCGGAAGAATTATTGATTGTAAGTCTGAATATGTGATTACAGCAGATGAAGGGGTTCGAGGACAAAAATATATTCCATTAAAAAAGAATACTGATGAAGCGTTAAAAAAATGTCCTAATGTTAAAAAAAATATTGTTTTAAAACACACCGGTGGTTCCATTGATTGGAATGATAAAATTGATGTTTGGTATCATGATTTAATTAAAGACGAGTCTACTGCATGCGAACCTGAGGAAATGAACGCAGAAGATCCTCTATTTATTCTTTACACATCCGGCTCTACAGGAAAGCCAAAAGGGGTTATGCATACGACGGGTGGTTACATGGTGTATGCGTCCATGACCCATGAATATATTTTTGATTACAAGGAAGGTGATGTTTACTGGTGTACGGCGGATGTGGGCTGGGTAACAGGCCATAGTTATATTGTGTATGGTCCTCTTGCAAACGGAGCTACTACTCTTGTATTTGAGGGGGTTCCCAATTATCCAGACGCAGGCAGGTTTTGGCAAGTATGTGATAAGCACCAGGTAAATATTTTTTATACTGCTCCTACAGCTCTACGGGCTCTCATGAGAGAGGGAGATGAGTTGGTAAAAAAACACAGTAGAAAATCTTTAAAACTTTTGGGGTCTGTTGGTGAACCAATCAATCCTGAAGCTTGGCTTTGGTATTATAAAGTAGTCGGTGACTCTCGATGTCCTATTGTTGATACGTGGTGGCAAACCGAAACAGGTGGAATCTTAATTTCTCCTCAACCCGGCGCAATCGATTTAAAACCAGGCTCAGCAACAAAACCGTTCTATGGCATTAAACCAATTATTGTTGATGAAAAGGGAAATGAGATGGAAGGTGCTTGCTCAGGAAATTTATGTATTGGTCAATCGTGGCCCGGTCAGATGCGAACTGTATATGGAGACCATCAAAGATTTATTGACACTTATTTCTCAGCTTATGAAGGAAAATATTTTACAGGTGATGGCTGTAGACGAGATGAAGATGGGTACTACTGGATTACTGGAAGAGTAGATGATGTTATTATTGTATCAGGTCATAATTTAGGAACTGCTGAGATTGAAAGTGCCTTTGTATCGCATCCAAAAGTTGCAGAAGCAGCAATTGTTGGCTACCCACATGATATCAAAGGGCAAGGACTTTACTGCTATGTTACTTTAAATATAGGTGAAGAAGGATCAGAAGACCTTATCAAAGAACTTAGGCAATGGGTTCGAAAAGAAATTGGACCTCTTGCTACTCCAGATCTAATTCACTTTACACCCGGTCTTCCCAAAACAAGATCGGGCAAAATTATGAGAAGAATTCTGAGAAAAGTCGCCGAGAATGATCATGCAAATCTTGGAGATACTTCCACTTTGGCAGACCCAACGGTGGTTCAAAGCTTAATTGATAATCGTCTAAATAAATAAATTAAAAATCGGAAACAATTCCTTTTTTTTCCCAATCACCATACCTGGTTGGTTCTGGGCCCTTTGGTCCATTTACTTCTTTTGGTTTTGCTTCTCTTTGGGATTTTTCTTTATGCCTACTGTTAGCTTCTTCTAAAGCTTTTTTTGCTATCTCTTCAAATTTTTTCATACTAAATTTTTGCAAAGATTAATAGTTTTACAAAATCTTTTTTTAAATTTTCCCACTTGAGATGCATAGAGTTAATAACAATTGCCTTATCTAATTTTTTTAATTCATCTGCAATAGGCGCCCAATAATGAAGCGCTTGGGAGCTCTCTAAAAAACAATCTGATTGATAGTGGCTGGTCCAACTTATTTTAGAAAATCTTTCCTCAAACTGGCTGATGGCTTTTTGATAAACCTCTTCCTCCAAACCATTTTTTTTCTCTTCAGATAAAATTTCAAAATAAATAGATTTTGCTAAGTCGGTATCTTTATAAAGGTTGTGTGCATACAAATAAGACAAACAAAAGAAAGAGAGATCCTGCAAGGAGACCATGTATATATTCCATTTGGCAATATCAATTGACTTGGCAAACTGTTCGTCATTGAACATCATGACAAATCTTGTTCCTATTCTTGTTTTTACATACCCATAAAGTGTATGTTGAGAAACCAAGGCTGATTTTTGTTGGATAAATTTTTTTAAATCATCAGGATTTTTAATTTTATCCTCTCTTTTAAAGATACCTTTAAGGGGAGTTACAAAATATTCTTTAAGAGCATCTAGATATTCTTGAATTTCCTTTTTTTTAATCATAACTCTCAATATCAAAAACAGATATTTAAGCACTAATTTATTGATTTTTTGCTTTTGCAGCATAAAAGTTTAAGAAAATAGCACTAAAATGGTTTAATTTGCTTTGACTTCAGCTGTCTGATCAATATTCTTTCTATCAATTATATAATTAACAACCTTAAGGGGGAAACAATGGCATCAAAAAATCATGAAGCACATTGGAGTAAAACATCTGGACTAATGAAAGTTACATTAGCTCTATGGTTTTTCTTCGGATATGTGATTTTTATGTTTGGTACTGATCTAAACAACTTTAGTTTTCTCGGTTATCCTTTAGCGTATTATATGACAGCACAAGGTTCTCTTGCGGCTTTCGTGATTATACTTTTTTGGTCAACTGGAAAACAACAAAAAATCGATGAAGAGCATGGCGTAAGCGATGCGGGGAGGGGTGAATAATGTTTAAAGGAAAATTTACAGACAACCTTCCAAAAATATACGGAGTATACACTGGTGGTTTCCTAGTATTTTGTCTTTTGATGGCATTACTAGAAAGCAACGGTGTTTCCGGTAAAACAATCGGAGTTCTATTCGTAGCTTTCACAGTAGCGATCTATGCATTTATTGGATATTTATCCAGAACGATGCAAGCATCTGCTTACTATGTGGCAGGACGAGAAGTTCCTACGGTATTCAATGGTATGGCAACAGCTGCCGATTGGATGTCTGGTGCTTCTTTCGTTGCAATGGCTGGTGGAATTTATTTCGGTGGTTACACTTACATGGCATTCCTAGTAGGTTGGACAGGAGGATATATCCTTGTGGCTAGTTTACTTGCACCATATTTGAGAAAATTTGGTTGTTACACGGTGCCGGACTTTATTGGAACTCGATATGGTGGAAACCTTGCACGTTTCTGTGCTGTACTTGTTCTAGTATTAGCTTCGTTCACTTATGTGACTGCGCAAATTAATGCAACAGGAACTATTGCTTCTAGAGCTCTAGGTATTCAGTTTGAAGTTGCTGTGTATGTAGGACTAGCAAGTATCTTGATGTGTTCAATGCTTGGTGGAATGAGAGCGGTTACTTGGACTCAGGTAGCTCAATACATCGTTCTTATTATTGCTTACTTACTTCCAGTTTTCTGGATCAGTAATAAAATCGGAGCAGGCTTCTTCCCTCACTTTATGTTAGGTGATGAAGTTGCGAGAATAGCCCAACTTGAGCAAGAGTTTGGTCTAGTAAAAAACAGTAAGGCAGCTCTAGCAGCTCACCCTGAAACAGCAGGATTGAAGTCTATCTCGGTAGCTCACTCTGCGGTTCCTGCTGGTGCAATGGCAGCCTGGAAATATATTTCATTGGTAATTTGTATGATGGTAGGAACAGCTTCTTTACCTCATATTCTAATGAGATATTTTACTACTCCTAGTGTAACAGCAGCAAGAAGATCGGTGGCTTGGTCATTGTTCTTTATCTTTTTGTTATACTTCTCAGCTCCAATGTTAGCGACATTATCTAAAATCTCGTTGATGGATCCAAATCTTCCAACTGGAATTATTGGTAAATCAATTAGTGATGTTCAAAACATTGAATGGGTTAAAAACTGGATGGCCGTTAAACAAGTTGCAATTGTCGACTTTAATGGTGACGGAATACTTCAGTTAAATGAGTGGTTCATGCGAGGTGGTGTTGTTGTATTAGCAACTCCAGAAGTTGCAGGATTACCATATGTGATCTCAGGACTAGTTGCAGCCGGAGGTATGGCAGCAGCAATGTCTACAGCAGATGGTTTAGTTCTAGCGATTTCTAATGCATTGTCACATGACGTGTATTACAAAATAATTAATCCTAAAGCGGACACAGCTAAAAGACTGATGGTGGCACGTGTGCTACTAGTTGTGGTTGGTATTTTTGGAGCATACATTGCTTCGATGAGACTAACTGGGATTCTTGGTTCGGTTGCCTGGGCATTCGACTTTGCAATGTCTGGATTGTTCTTCCCATTAGTACTTGGTGTATGGTGGAAAAGAGCAACAAGACAAGGTGCAATCGCTGGTATGATTGGTGGACTTGCTTCAGGAACAGCTTATCTAATCTACGTTGGGCCTAAGTTTATGGCTATGACACCGTGGTTAGGTATTGACCATTTACGTTTTGGACTTATCGGTGCTCCGGTATGTTTGATTCTTATGATTGTTGTAAGCTTAATGACTGATGAACCAGATGCTAAAACTCAAGCGATGGTTGATGAAATTAGAATCCCTAGCGGTAATACTGTTACAGGAAACTAATTAGTTAATACTTTAAATTAAAGGGGCGAATTAATTTTTGCCCCTTTTTTAATACAAAATTCTAAAAATAATGCACCCAAGTATTCTCATTTTTGATTACATATTAGGACTAATTATGTGGACCCTTATTGGAAGGGCTGCGATGAATTTTTTCCAAAAAGAAGATTCTGAATTTTTCTTTATGAAAGCTTTTGTCAAACTTACAGATCCTGTAATCAGACTATTTAAAATTATAACCCCTCGTTTTCTTATCAAGCCAATGGTTCCTTTGTACGTCGCCTGGTTTTTTTACATGTTTCGTTTTTATTTAATGCCCTATATTTTGGGTTACTCTGTGTTGGGTATGCTTTCATTTCCATTAGAAAGTGAAATTACTGAATTTTTAGTTACTCTTTTTAGCAAACAAAACTAACCAACCATCTACAATTTAAATCTAAACAAATTTTTTTGTTTTTTTTTGTATAAAGATTATAAGTAATCAAACAAAACATGACAAAATCGATAAAAATAGCGCCCTCTATACTGTCTTCTGATTTCAGTAAACTTGGTGAAGTTTTAAAAGAGCTAAACCAGTCAGGTGCTGAAATGGTTCATATAGATGTAATGGATGGACATTTTGTTCCTAATATTACTTTTGGTCCACCGGTAATAAAAAAAATTAGAGAGCACTCCGAATTACCTTTTGATGTTCATTTAATGATAGCGCCCGTAGAAAGATATATTAAAAATTTTTCTGATGCAGGAGCGGATATTATTACAATTCATCCAGAGGCAACTGATAACTTAGAACAAAGCATACGCCTTGTTAAATCGCTAGGAAAAAAAGCAGGTGTTTCTCTCAATCCCGAAACTTCTGTAGATACATTGCTACCCGTATTGCCCTTAATCGACCTTGTACTCATTATGAGTGTGAAACCAGGATTTGGTGGGCAAAAATTTATGCCAGAGGTTTTGTCTAAAGTAAGAATATTAAGAGAAAAGATAGACGAAGAAAAGTTAAATATTGAGATTGAAATTGATGGCGGTATTGATTTTGAAACAGGCAAATTAGCAAAAGAGGCTGGTGTAGATATTTTAGTATCTGGAACTACGTTATTTTCAAATAGCGGAAGTCTTAAAGAAAATATCAAAAAATTAAAAAATTGCTAAATAAAAAATGAAAGTTAGTTTCTTAACATTGTGGCTAGCTGCGGCTTGGTTTTTTTTAAAAGAAAAATATAGAATTGTTTATTTTAATTCTAAATTTTATAATCAATCTTTAAAGTCAGAGCCTGTTTCGCGAGTATATGATATCCATAATTCTCACCTTTTAAATGAGTTACAAGAAAGAGATAATAAAAACTATTTTTTGGTTTTAAAATTTAAAAAAAATATTTGGAAATTAAACAATCTTAGTGAAAAGAAGATTAATGATTTACATAAATTTTCTTGGCTTTCTTGTGCTAATATTTCCAAAGACCGCGAGCTAGTTAAAAATATTATTCAAGGATGGTTAGATGACTATTCTAATTATGATCCCAAGATTTGGCATCCCATTACGATTGCTCACAGACTTATTTTTTGGATTTCAAACTCTCTATTCACTATTAGAAACGAAGATTTAATATTAAGAACAAAAATTACAAATAATATTTTAAAACAAGCAATATACCTTTCAAAAAATATATCTCTTATTGATAGCAAATTAGATAGAGTTTTAGCTATTTTTTCACTAATTTTAGTAAGCACAGCATTTGAAGGATACCAAAAACTTTTTCAATCATCTTTAAAAAATCTGGATGAACAAATTAAAGATCTTTTAGATAAGCAAGGTTTAGTAAAAAGCAAAAGCATAGAGGATCAATTTTGGTTACTTCATCATTTAATATTGATTAAGGAAAGTCTTAAAGTTTCTCAAAATCAAATCCCGGAAAGACTGGAGGATACCATTGAAATTGTTGGCAAACATTTTTCTTCTCTTCTATATTCTGATAACACCATTCCTCTTTTTAATGGATCTAAATATTTTGACTGTTCTAGTTTTTTAAATTTTATTAAATTAAAAGGATACAAATTTAAAAAAGACTGTGTTGATACCAATTTTTTATTTGGCAAAGTAAAAAAGTTAGAAGTATTAATGGATACCAACTATCCTCCTTCCGATTCACATGCTCAAGATTATCAGGCAGGATGCTTGTCTTTTGAACTTTTACATAGTGGAACTAAAATTATAACCAACACAGGTTCGGCAAAAAATTTTTCTAAAGAACTGGCTTATTTATCTCAATCAACAGCTGCTCATTCTTGCCTAACTATTAATGATACCTCCTCTTGTCTTTTTCAAAAAAATTCTTTTATTAGAAAATATTATGGCAACTCTCTGCTCAAAAAATTAAAAGTAACGAAAAGAAATTTTGAAAATAATAATGCTAGTATAACTTTAGTTGGTGGTCACGACGGTTATCAGCACAAATACTCGACTTTATTTGATAGAAAAATTACTATTAATGGAGAGGATAATATAATTTGTGGAGAGGACACACTAACAGTCTCCAAAAATGAATATGCTTTTTTAAATTTTTCTATTCGATTTCATGTTTTGCCCGATACAAAGCTAATCAAAACCCATGGTGGAGATGTGCTAATAAGTGTTAAAAATCAGGGGTGGAAATTTAAATCGGAAAGACAAGATGTAAAAATTGAACACAGTCTATACTTTGCTGATTATGAAAAAGTGCAAGAAACAAGCTGCATTTTAATAGAGGGAACTTTAAAACAACAAGCAAACCAGATTCTCTGGTCTATAGAAAAAACTAATTAATAATTTATAAGTTATCAAATGGAATTAAAAAAAATCTCAAGAGCTCTTATCTCCGTATCTGACAAAACAAATCTTGAAAAGTTGCTGCAAATCCTAAAAAATTTTAATATTGAGATTGTAAGCACGGGCGGAACTTACAAATTTATTAAAGATCAGGGATATGAATGTGTAGAAATAGCTAATTACACAGGCTTTCCAGAAATGATGGATGGACGAGTTAAAACATTACACCCAAAAATCCATGGCGGATTATTGGGAGACATAGATAAAAAAAGTCATAAAGATTCTATGCAAGAAAATAATATTCCTGAAATTAATTTAGTTGTAGTAAATTTGTATCCATTTGAAGAGAAGCTTTTAGACAAACAATCTAACAAAGAAATCTTAATTGAAAATATTGATATTGGTGGACCATCTATGCTGAGGTCTTCTGCGAAAAATTTCAAACACGTTACAGTTCTACCCTCGATTAAATACTACAATGAATTTATTTCTGCCATGAAACAAAATAATGGGTCAATAGATTTAAATTTTAGAGCGAGGATGGCCAACGAAACCTTTAACGAGACAGCCTACTATGACTCTATGATTTCTAATTGGATGAACCAAATAAATGAAAATAAATTTTCAGAAAAAAAAACTACTGGTGGAAAACTTATTTCTAAATTACGCTACGGTGAGAATCCTCATCAAGAAAGTGCTGTTTATGAAATACCAAGAATTGAAACAGGTTTTTCCAATTTAAAACAGTTGCAAGGAAAAGAATTAAGTCATAATAATTATTTGGATAGCTATAGCGCTTACAATCTAGTGACTGATTTTGATCCGAATCATCAAATTTGTGCTATTATTAAGCACAATAACCCTTGTGGCTGTGCAATAGACCCTGTCAAGAAAATTGCTTATTTAAAGGCCCTTAGTGGCGATCCAGTGAGTGCATTTGGGGGTGTTGTTGCCTTTAACTACGAAATTAGCAAAGAAGTTGCTGAAGAGCTTATTAAAACATTCTACGAAGTAATCCTAACGCCTGGCCTTTCTGAAGATGTTTTAAAAATTTTAGGGCAGAAGAAAAATTTACGTGTACTAAAATATAACTACCCAGAAAAAAATAAAATTCAGCATTTGACATTTTTGCAAAAAACTTTTTTGGCTCAAGATGAGAATTCTAAACAACTTACAAAAAATGATTTAAAAATTGTTACTAAAAAACAACCATCAGATCACGAAATTGAAAATTTGTTATTTGCAAATCAAGTTTGTAAGCATGTAAAATCAAATGCAATTGTTATTACAAAAGATAACAAAACTTTGGGAATTGGCGCGGGGCAAACTAGCAGAGTCGGTTCGAGTGAAATTGCTTGTGACCATGCCAAAAAATTTTTCTCCTCGAAATTGGAAAACTGTGGAGCTGCCTCTGATGCTTTTTTTCCTTTTGCAGATGGCTTAGAGAAATTAATTCAGCTTGGTGTAAAATCAATTATACAACCAGGTGGATCTATTCGAGATCAAGAAGTAATCGACGCTGCAGATAAAGCAGAAATCTCAATGATATTTACAGGAACTAGAAATTTTAAACACTAATCTGATCAATTTTTGCAGCTAATATAAAATCACTTTCTGTCAAACCTTTAACTGCGTGCGTAAAAATAGTAATATTTGTATAACCCCATCCAAATGAAATATCCGGATGATGTCCTTCGTTCTCTGCAATGGTAGAAACCTTTGTGACAAAATTTAAGCTAGATTCAAAATTTTCAAATTTGAAATATTTGCTTAATACAAAAATACCATCTTGGTTTTTAATTGGATTCCAATTGTTAATTTTTTCATTAAGAATGTTTATTTCTTGCTCGAGTAGAGCCAGCGTGTCTCCGCTACAAGCAATGCATTTTTTTTTGTGTAAATTTCCCATTTTTACCGATCAAAAAAATTCATGAAATGATCAATGGTTTCTTTAGGTTTTTCCTCTTGAATGTAGTGTCCAGACTCTTCAACGGCAAAACCTTTAACTTCTTTGCTGCAATAATTTTTCCAAACATTAACTACATCTCCCCAAACAACTCCTGTATCGCTTTTGGCTCCCCACAGAACTAAGGTAGGACAATCTATTTTATTTTGATTTTCAAAATCCAAATTATCCATATCTAGGTCACAAGTTGGAGAGGCCCGATAATCCTCACAAGATGCCTTAATAGTTTTTAAATTAAAGCATTTCACATATTCTTGAAAAGTTTCTTTACAAAAATTCAAACCTCCTCCTCTTTTAGACATTTTTTTCTCTAAATAAAAATCAGCAGGTACCGACGACAACATTCTCTCTGGAAGATCATAAGGTTGCATCATTAGCATCCAATGCCATTTGCTTTTTGCCCAGTCTTTTTTTTGCACAGTCCAAATATATCTATTTGGCATAATGTCTAAGATTGCTGCTTTTTGAATTCTATCTTTATAATCGAGACACATGCGATGAATTGTTCTAGCTCCCCTGTCATGTCCTGCTACTTGAAATTTTGTAAAACCAAACTTCTCCATAATTGCAACTTGGTCTGATGCCATGGCTCTAAAAGAATAATTAATATGATTATTACCTCCCGATTCTGGGCCGATACTATTTCCGTATCCCCTTAAGTCGGCAGCTATAATATGAAAATGGTTTTGTAGTTCTGGTATAATTTTATGCCAAGTAATATGAGACATAGGATTTCCATGAAGTAACAATAGAGGGGGTCCATCTCCACCACGCCTTAGCTGTATTGTAGATTCTCCATAACCACAATCAGGTAATTTTATGTCTAATTTTTCAAAACCCTCGAACATTCTAAATATTTAAATAAAAAATCATATTATATCAATTTATTCATTTCTAATTTTGTTGTTAACAAAAACCAGATCGCTATCAATCCAATTTACGAAGGTATATTCGTTTTTCACCATAAAATTAAAAAGATCGGACTTTATAAGATTATCAATGTTGTGATTGTAGAACTCGTATTTTTTCATTGATGTATCTAAATATTCAAGAATTATTATATCGGGGCAATATTTTTTTAGATCAAAACCTTTTAAAACTTCCATTTCAAAACCTTCCACATCAACAGTCAGTAAATTAATATTCTTGTAAGCATATGGGGAGCTTTCGATAATACTATTTAGAGTTTGTGTTTGAATTTTTTTTACTTCTTTAGAATTATTTCCTCTTGCGGTGTGCATTTCTTGACTCAAAGTATTAATGGCAGATTTGTTATGATAAAAGTAAAAATCTGTTTCACCACTTTTTGAGGCTACCGCTAATTGTTTATTAAAATCACCGGGCCTAAAATTATTAAACATGTCTACGAAATTAAAATCTAAATCAATATTGATTCCTGACCATCCATTTCTATAAAGCATATAAGTATTACTATTAAAGAAAGGATGATTACAGCCCACGTCAATATAAACTCCGTTTATTACCTTGATGCTTTTAAAAAACCTGTCTAGCAAAAGATCGACGCCTGTTACCGTGTAGTTTCTTTTAACCAATTTAAATCTTTGAAAAAAATAATATATCGTTTTTAAAATATTATTTTCTGCATTGTATAAATATTTATTTTTAATTTTTTCATCGAGTTTCATGCTTGAATATTAGCTCAAAATTTTACAGTATACAAAATTTTAACAAGGTAATTCCATAAATTAACTATAATTACTATAAAGGATGGGCCCAGAATTAAAAAAGGTGGTTAGTTTTGGAGCGGGTCAAGGGAATCGAACCCTCTGCCTAATCGTTGGCAACGATTCGCTCTACCAATGAGCTAGACCCGCATATAACTTCCCTTAAAGTATTATTTATACTATATATTTTCAATATAAATTATTACATGAAGAAAAGTAAAATCAATTTAAGAAATTTGCCGGAAGAAATTCCTATATTTCCTTTGTCAAATGTAATTTTTTTTCCCAACACTGTAATGCCTTTAAATATTTTTGAACCAAGATACAAGCAAATGATTGAAGACTCATTAGAGAAAAATAAATTTATAGGAATGGCCCAGCCTAATCTACAAAATTTACAATCTCAAAAACCAGATATTTTTAATATTGGCTGTGTTGGTATTGTCCAACAGCACAAAAAAACCTCTGACGGAACTTATCTCGTTAACCTGGAAGGCTTAGTGAGATTTAAGGTTATTAAAGAATTAAAAACTGAGAAATTATATCGTACCTTTAAAGTTTCTTACTTAGATTTTTCTAGCGACTTAGAAGAAAATAATAAAAAAGAAATAGATACGAAATCTACATTAGAATTAATTGAAAAAACAAAAAAGTTTTTTAAAATGTTCCAACTCTCGACTGACTGGCACATGATAGAAAAAGTAGAGCCAAATAGGCTTATTAATTCCTTGGCTATGATTTGTCCTTTTACTTCTGCTGAAAAACAACGTTTATTAGAAACAACATCTATTCAAGAAAGGAATGAAATTTTGAACCAAATTATTAACTTTTATATATTGGGTAACACAACCGATTCTCATAAAAAAATACACTAATGAATTTAAAAAGAGATTTAATTTCAATGCTCGTGTGCCCTTTGTCTAAAGAACACTTAATTTATGATAAAGAAAATCAGGAGCTCCTTGCTAAACGATCTGGTTTGGCATACGCGGTAAAAGATGGAATTCCTATTATGCTTCCTGAAGAAGCAAGAAAGATTAAAGATTAGCTTAGGATTTATTCATCGAGTCAAAAAATTCTGCGTTATTTTTTGTTTCTCTCAATTTGCCAATCATAAACTCGACAGCATCCATGGTTCCCATGGGGTTAATAATTCTTCTCAGCACATTCATTTTAGAAAGCTCTTCTTTGGATAGCAACAACTCTTCTTTTCTAGTTCCAGACTTCGTAATATCAATTGCAGGATAAATTCTTTTGTCTGCAACTTTTCTGTCCATAATAACTTCTGAGTTACCTGTGCCCTTAAATTCTTCAAAGATAACTTCGTCCATTCTTGAGCCTGTTTCAATTAAGGCTGTTGAAATAATTGTTAATGAACCACCTTCTTCTATATTTCTTGCAGCACCAAAAAACCTTTTTGGTCTTTGTAGAGCGTTGGCGTCCACACCACCTGTTAACACTTTCCCCGAGCTTGGAACCACAGCATTATAAGCTCGGCCCAATCTTGTTATAGAATCTAATAAAATTACCACATCTTTTTTGTGCTCTGCTAATCTTTTTGCTTTTTCAATTACCATTTCAGCTACTTGAACGTGTCTCATTGCTGGTTCGTCAAAAGTTGAGCTCACCACCTCTCCTTTAACGGAGCGTTGCATGTCTGTTACTTCTTCTGGTCTTTCATCAATTAATAAAACAATTAAGTAAACTTCCGGATGATTGGTGGTTATAGAATGGGCAATATTTTGAAGCACAACAGTTTTTCCTGTTCTTGGGGGAGAAACAATTAATGATCTTTGTCCTTTTCCAATTGGTGCAATTAGATCAATTAGTCTGGTTGTTACGTCTGCTTTTTTTTCAATTTTTGTAGTTTCAATTTCTAATTTTAATTTATCTTGAGGATACAATGGAGTTAAGTTGTCAAAATTAATTTTATTTCTAGTTTTTTCAGGGTCTTCAAAATTTATTTTATTAACTTTAAGTAAAGCAAAATATCTTTCTTGTTCTTTGGGTGCTCTAATTTCTCCTTCTACCGTGTCTCCTTTTCTCAAGCCAAATCTTTTAATTTGACTTGGACTCACATAAATATCGTCAGGCCCAGGCAAATAATTGGACTCCATTGCTCTTAGAAAACCAAAACCATCCTGTAAAGTTTCCAAAACTCCACTCGCCGTAATTTGCTCATTTTTTTCTGCAAATTTTTTTAGAATTGCAAAAAGGATCTCCTGCTTTCGCATTGTGCTAGGATTTTCAACTCCTAATTTTTCTGCTTCTAATATTAAATCAGCTGGCGTTTTGTCTTTTAGTTCTTGGAGGTTCATTGTATTGGAAGGTTTTTTTGACTTATGAAATTATTATATATTAGATACTAAGTTTTTTGCAAGCTTACAATGGTTTAAAAATAACTAAAAAAACAATTATAATCATTAAAACGGTTGGTATTTCATTAATCAAACGATAAAAGTTTTCAGTCTTGGTGTTTTGGTTAGTAAGAAATTTTTTCCTACAAGCTCCGAGAAAGCCGTGAAAACCCGACATAATAATTACCAAGGCTAATTTTATCTGAAACCAAAGCTGCATGGATATTTCATGTCCCAAAACTCCTAACAATCCGATACCAAGGATCCAAGAAATAATCATAGCTGGATTCATAATAAGCTTCAACAATCTATGTTCCATCTGAACAAATTTTTCATGAGATTCTGAACCAAAAGTCGTTTGGCAATGATAGACGAAAATTCTTGGTAAATACAAAAGTCCTACCATCCAGGCAATTATTGAAATGATATGTAAGGCTTTTAATAAAAGATAAATATTCATAACTAAACTAAATGTTTTTTAATAAGATATTCTAAAAGATTTATATGGTCATTGCTATCATTTAAACATGGAACCATGGAAAAATTTTTTCCTCCATTTTCTATAAAGATCTCTTTTCCTTCTATTTGAATTTCCTCTAATGTTTCTACACAGTCAGATGAAAAACCGGGACAAATCATTAAAACATTTTCTTTTCCTTCTTTGGCTATTTTTTCTAAAGTTTTATCCGTGTAAGGCTGTAGCCAAGCTGCTGGACCAAACCTAGACTGAAAAGAAATTTCTATAGGGATTTGCGTTCCAAATTTTTCAATTAGTAATCTATTAGTTTTGTGGCAATAGCATTGGTAGGGATCACCTTTGTCAAAATATTTTTGTGGTATGCCGTGGTACGAGGACAATATTATATCTGGCACCCAGTCGATTTTTTTTAGGTGTTCATTGATGCTGTTAGCTAATGCCTCTGCGTACGGGGGTTCTGATTCATAATGTGGAATAATTTGTAAACTTGGTTGCCATCTCATTTTCATTAAATTTCTATACACCTCGTCACAAACTGTTGCAGTTGTTGCTGCTGCATATTGTGGGTAAAGCGGTAAGATAATTAATCTTTCACATCCTTCTTTTTGCATCTTGCTCATCTTAGATCGGATACTTGGATTTCCGTATCTCATGGCATAATCTACTATAATATTTTCATCGGTTTTAAATTTCTCCACAAGCTTTTCTGCTTGGCGTCTTGTGTAGAATCTTAATGGAGACTCGTCTGTTTCTTGTAGCCAAATTTTTTTATAGGCTTTGGCAGTTTTGTGAGGTCTTAAATTAAGGATAATAAAATTTAAAATAAACCACCATAGAATGGGGTTTGTTTCTATAACTCTTCCGTCTGATAAAAATTCTTTTAAATATTTTCTAATGTCCCACCAGCTCGTACTATCTGGAGTGCCCAAATTAACAATTAAAACGCCTGTTTTTCCATATTTTATTTGCGGGTGTGATATGCCTTTTAAGAACGAGCTCATTTGAAAGACCTTACCATTTTAGACAGTTTTAAAATAGTGTTTGGATTTGTTTCTTTTGGGACCCCATGCCCTAAATTAAAAATATAACCTCGATTTTTAAATTTATTTAAATAAAAAAATATTTTTTGTTTCATTATTTTTTTCTTAACCATCAAAAATTTCGGGTCTAGCCCTCCCTGGATAATAATTTTTTCGTTTATTTTTTTCAAAACAAAATCTAAATTAATTTTACTGTCTATGTTCAAAACATTTGGTTTGGATGTTTTGCAAAAATCAACAATATTTTTTCCTATTCCTTTCGGAAAACAAATAATTGGTATTTTGGGATAATTTTTTTTAATTTTTATTATTATTCTCTTTGTCGGCTGATAACAGAAATAATTTAAATCTTTTTTTTTTAATAATCCCGCCCAGCTATCAAATAATTGTATTGTGTCTGCTCCTGCTTTAATCTGTTGTTCTACATGAATATAAATAAACTTTTCAATTACTTTTAATAATGTTTTTACTTTTTTTTTATCTTTTAAAATTTCCTTATAAATTATTTTTTTTTTTGGTGATTTTTTATTTAGAATATAAACCAATATTGTCCATGGTGATCCTGCAAAACCTATTAAAGATTTTTTTTTATTTAATAGTTTTCTTTTTCTTTTTATTGCCAGGTAAATATTTTTTAATTTTTTAACAAATTCTTTTTTTTTAATTTTTTGAAATTTACGTAATTGAAATTCTCCTAAAATTGGTCCTTCATTTTTTTTAAAATCTACTTTTTGACCTAAGGCATACGGAATTACTAAAATATCTGAAAATATAATTGCTGCATCAAAGTCATATCTTTTAATTGGCTGAAGAGTTACTTCTGTGGCCGCATTAATATTTAGACAAAAATTAATAAAATTTTTCTGTTTCCTTCTTATTTTTTGGTATTCTGGTAAATATCTTCCTGCTTGCCTCATTAACCAGAGAGGATTCTTCTTTTCTAATGATTTTTTAATTAGTGTGCTCATATATATAATAATTAATTATAAGTATTAGTATTGGTAGGCAACGTTAGTATTGTGGTTAACTTTTAACTAACATTTTATACATATTTTTTATTAATTTTAATTCATTAATTGTGGAAAAAATGACACTTATGAACAAAACTAACTTTTTATAAAAATAATAATAAAAACTAACACTTTTGTAAAAACTGTCTTAAATATTGTGGGTTAGTATTTTTGTGTAGATGGTAAGTGTATTAATCTAAGTTATATATTATTATTAACAACTTTATGAACAAGAAGTATAATTTTTTTTTGGTTTCTGACTCGACTGGAGAAACACTAGATCGAATATTTTTAGCTATAAAGGCTCAGTTTAGGGATATAAGATATAATCTTCATCATTTTTCATTTATTAGAACAAGCGCTCAAACAGCTCAACTAATGGAAAAGTGCAAAAAAGTAGAAAACCCAATCATTATTTATACGTTAGTAGAGTCCTCCACTTGTAATTTTATTAAAAATGAGAGTAAGGCACTAAGCATACCATGTTTTGGTGTCTTGGATCATTTAATTCCTCAATTTGAAGTTTTGTTTCAAGAAAAAGCAACCAAAAGACCGAGCGGTCAGCACGAACTAAACAAAGAATATTATAAAAAAATAGAAGCGCTGCAGTACACCCTCGCGCACGATGATGGACAGCAAATAAATACTATTGTCAATGCAGATATAATTTTATTAGGAGTTAGTAGAACAAGTAAAACACCCACGTCAATTTATCTTGCGGAAAAAGGATTTAAAACAGGAAACATTCCTTTGGTTGAACATCAGGAAGTACCTAGTTTTGTTTTTAATTCCTCTGCTTTGCTGGTCGGGCTGTATATCGACCCGGAAAGATTGGTAGACATTAGAAAAACCAGAATGAATATTTTAAACGACAAACAAGAAGATCATGGTTATGCCAATATCGATTTCATTAAGAATGAGGTAAATAAATCAAAAAAAATGTTTGCCTCACACAAAATACCAACAATAGATGTAACAAGAAAATCTGTAGAAGAAACATCAGCTGCAATAGTAAAAATTTATGAAATAAAAAAAATTTATGATTAGAGATATTGTTTTAGCATCAAAAAGTGATATTAGAAAAAAAGTCTTAGAAAATGCGGGTTTTTTTGTGCAGGTGGAGATGTCTAATATTGATGAAGATACAATTAAAGAATCTATGACAAAAGAAGGAGCAACGTGTGTGGCTATTGCAAAAAGCTTAGCAGAGCATAAAGCTAACAAAGTAAGTTCTAAATTTTACAATTCTTTTGTTTTGGGTGCTGACCAGGTGTTAGATTTAAACAATGAATGCATTAGCAAACCGGCCAATTTAGAAGAAGCAAGACTTATAATGAAAAATTTAAATGGTAAATCACATATGCTTCATAGCGCTGTTTGTGTTTCAAAAAATGGAAGTATGATTTGGCATCATCACGAAACTTCAGTATTAAAAATGAAAAATATTTCTAACGATACTTTAGAAAAATATTTAGAGAGTGTGGGTATGGAAATTATGAAAAATTATGGAGTTTATCAAATCGAGGCACAAGGAAAAGGTCTATTTGAAAAAATTGAGGGAGACACAAATGCAATTTTAGGAATGCCCATAATTCCAGTAACTAACTATTTTAATCAACAACCTAAATGAAAAAATTTATTGTAATTGGTAATCCTATTAAACATTCTTTGTCACCAACAGTTCATGAATATTGGTTTAAAAAATACAAAGAGGAAGCTACATATGAAAAAAAATTTTTAGAAGAAAAAGATCTAAGAAAAATTATTAAAGATATTCAGCGGAACCAAATAACGGGAGCAAATATAACAGTTCCCTTTAAGCAAAAAATCATTCCTTTTTTGGATGAGCTTTCATTGGTTGCCAAAGAGACTCTGTCTGTTAATACAATTTACAGGAACAATAATAAGGTTATCGGTGACAATACTGATGTGAATGGATTTCAAAATTCTCTAAGTGAACATTTTTCAAAAAACTCAATTAAATCAACACTTTTAATAGGTGCAGGCGGTGTTTCGCCATCTATTATTTATGCTTTAAAAAATTTGAATGTTGGGCAAATTTTTATTTCTAACAGAACAGAAGAAAAAGCCCAATTATTGAAAGAAAGATTTGGACCTTTGTTAAGCATTGTACCGTGGAACGATTTAGCAAATAAAAACTTGTATGTAGACCTTGTAATAAATGCCACTAGCTTAGGTTTGCAAAAAGAAGAAACTATTAATTTAAACTTTTCTAGTTTTGATAAGAAAACTATTTTTTATGATGTTATTTACAACCCCCATCAAACAAGTTTTTTAAAAAAGGCAGAAAGCCTCGGATATCAAACAATCAATGGAATGATGATGTTTTTATACCAGGCTCAGTTGGCATATGAAATTTGGAATAAACAAAAACCAGAAATAGACACAAAGCTTTTAAATTTGGTTCGACAAAACTGATATGATTAAGATTTGTATAGTTGGAGATATTGGTTCAGGCAAAACATATATATCAAATTTATTTTCAAAGAATAAAAATTTGATATTTAATGCAGATTTAGAAGTAAATAAAATTTATAATTATAATAAAAATATTTTTAACAAGCTTAAAAGAAAACTACCTCATTTTATTAAGACATTTCCAACGAATAAATCAGAAATCTATAATGCTATTGTTTCCAACAAAAGTAATTTAAAAAAAATTATTAAAATAATTCATCCGGAGATAAGAAAGAAAATGAATATTTTTTTAAAAAATAATAATAAACAAAAATTTGTTATTTTGGATATTCCCCTTTTGTTAGAAAATAAATTAAATAAATCAGAGGATGTTATTGTTTATGTGAATGCTAAAAAAAACATTCTACAGAAATACTTAAAAAAAAGAGCGGGTTATAATCAGAAAATTGTGAAAATTTTAAAAGAGATGCAAATATTGCCTAAAAGAAAAAAAGAGCTTTCTGATATTGTGATAGAAAACAATTTTAATCCAAAAAAAATGAGATTGAGAGCAAGGCAAGTTCTTGATAGTATAATTATTTAAATGTTAGAGGTTATTTTAGATACAGAGACAACAGGACTTTCCTTTAATGCGGACAAAATAATTGAAATTGCCTGCATTGAATTAGAAAATCAGATTCCAACTAAAAATAAATTTCACGTATTTATCAATCCTAACATGGACATTTCTGATGGTGCTTATCAAACGCACGGAATTACAAGAGACTTTTTAAAAGATAAGCCTGATTTTAAAGATATCGCTAAAGAATTTTTAGCTTTTATTAAACAGTCTAAGCTAGTTATCCATAATGCAGATTTTGATTTGGCGTTTTTAAATAAAGAACTGCAGGAGTTAGGACTGGAGCCACTATCTAAAGAAAGGGTAGTAGACACATTGTTTCTCGCAAGACAAAAATTTCCTGGTGCACAAGCTAGTTTAGATGCTCTCTGTAAAAGATTTAAAATTAATATTTCTAAAAGAGAAAAACATTCAGCCCTATTAGATTGTCACTTATTAACAGAAGTTTACATCGAGTTGCTTGATAAAAAAGAACCGCTGCTTGATCTACAGCAGGTCAAAGTTAGCTTAAATGATTTAAATGTCTCCCAAAAAGTTAACGAAAAAAGGAAAAAAATAATTGTGCCTATTTCTGATGAAGATAAAAAACTTCACAAAAATTTTTTAGAAAAACAGGTGCCTAAATCTTTTATGATTAACTAGAAAATTGTTGATTATATAACTCTTGAAAATTTACTTCTTTTGTAAAAGAAAATTGTTTAAATCCTGATTTTTGAAATAAGTCTGTGACCATCTCTTTCATAAAGGAAAAATTTTCCGTTGGCAGTGTTACCAAAATTAACTTTTTTACTTCTTCGGGGCATAGTTTTGTATTTGTGATTTTAAAAACAATTGCCAAGCAGACTTCCGCATAAATTTTTTTTTCTATCTTATCAGGAGCCTCCAAAGCAAATTTGCAATTGAGTTCAATTAAATTATTTTTGAACGGCTTGCTGCTTAAATCTAATTTAGTAGAGTAAGATCCTAAGTTTTGAGCTGCATCAATAAAGCAATCTGGATTAGGAATTTCAAAAGAAATATCTTTGATGTATTTTGCAACTACTTCATAATCGTTATTTGAATCTGTCATGCTCCTCCTCTATTTCTTCAGGTTTAATTTCTATAATATCACTTTCATTTTCTTGCGTTCGAGTAAAAAAATTCTCTAAAATAAATTTTCTAGTAAAGGGTATTAGTAATAAAAATCCCAAAATGTCAGTCATAAAACCTGGCAAAATAAGAAAGAAAGCTGCTATTAATAAGCAAAAACCACCAACAATATCACCCAGTGGTTTTTTATTAATTCGTAAATTATTGAGTGCAGATCGCAAAGTAGCAATCCCTTGGAGTTTAGCAAAATACAAACCCACAACAGCTGTTAGAATAGTTAAGGATATTGTGTTGAAAGCACCAATTACAGAACCGACCTTGATCATTAAATAGACCTCGGCCAGCGGCAATAAGATAAAAATTAGTAGTGTTAATTGCATATAGATGATTTATTATTATATATAGGTATTAATATTAAATATTCAATTATGAGTGAAAATTTCGGTTTTATAGACATTATTCTACTAGCAATGATTGCTGGATTTATTTTTTTGCGACTACGAAATGTTCTCGGAAAGGGGGCAGATAATACAGTGATTAAGCCAACCTTTGCTAACAAAACGCAAGAAGATTTTTCTTTTGTAAATGACATGAAGGAAAAATCAAAAGAACTTATTTTTGATGAGACTTCTTTTAAAAAAGGTGCTGAATATGCCTATGAGATGATTATAAATTCTTTTGCCAAAGGAGATAAGGCAAGTCTCAAAACTTTATTGAGTAAAAAACTATTTTCAGATTTTGAACAAATTATTGACAACCGAAAAGAAAAAAAATTAAAATCAGAACTTACCTTTATCGGAATAGAAAAACTTTCTATTGATAAAGTAAGTAACATTGAAACTAAATATAAAGTAACAGCTCGCTTTATTAGTCAAATTATTAATTGCTTAAAAAATGAAAAAGGAGAAGTGGTTGAGGGAGATGCGGAAAAAACAAAAACAACTACGGATGTTTGGAGTTTTGAAAGAGATTTAAAAGATAAAGATCCTACCTGGTATTTAACAGAGTTGTCTGCGGAAACAGAGACTAGTGGAAAAGAAACTAAGCACTAAAATATCTAAAGAAGATTTAGAAACTTGGAATAACTTTATTAAAGAAACCCAGTCAGTAGAAGACAAGGACTTAAAACTTTCTCCTAAAGAAAATATAGAAAATAATAAAACTTATGATCTTCGCGTGGATTTGCACGGGTACACTATTAGAGAGGCATTTGAAAAAATAGACCACTTGTTTTCATTTACTAAAGAAAACAATGTAAAGAAAATATTAATTATAACTGGTAAGGGGCTTCACTCAAATAAAGAAAATGATCCTTATGCTTCTAAAGATTTGAGTCTTTTAAGATTCGCAATACCAGATTATTTAAACAAAAATTATTTTTCACGTATGGTCTCAATAGAAAATAGCCCTATAAGTCTTGGTGGAGAAGGATCAATAATTGTAATTTTAAAAAAATTGTAATTATTTTTTAAAGAATAAATTTAGATAAATCTTTATCTTTAATAATATCGCCAAGATTTTTTTGAACATACGATTTGTCAATGGTAATTTTCTCACCACTTTTGTCAGGTGCTTCAAAGCTAATTTCTTCTAATACTTTTTCTAGAATAGTATGTAGCCTTCGAGCACCAATATTTTCGATTGTAGAATTAATTTGTGTTGAAATTTCCGCAATTTCTTCAATCCCATCATCGGTAAATATCAGTTCCACCTCTTCTGTTTTCATCAAGGCAATATATTGTTTGATCAAACTATTGTCCGGTTCTTTGAGAATTCTAATGAAGTCTTGTTTTGTTAATGGCTGCAGTTCTACTCGTATTGGCAATCTTCCTTGAAGTTCAGGTAATAAATCGGATGGTTTTGCCAATTGAAACGCACCAGAAGCTATAAATAGAATATGGTCTGTTTTAATAGGCCCATGCTTAGTATTTACAGTTGTACCCTCTATTAGTGGTAATAAATCACGCTGAACGCCCTCTCTAGATACATCTGTCCCTGATCGTTCACTTCTAGCTGAGACTTTGTCGATCTCATCAAGAAAAACAATGCCGTTGTTTTCAACAGAAAATCTTGCTTCTTTAATAATTTGATCTTGATCTATTAATTTATCGGATTCTTCCTGGATAATATATTCGTAAGACTCCTTCACAGTCATTTTTTTCTTTTTCTTTTTTCCACCCATTCCTTTCCCTAAAATATCTGCAATATTAACCATGCCCACACCTCCTTGCATTCCAGGAATTTCAAATGAAGGCATAGATGGATTGTCTTGAACGGATATTTCTATGATAGTGTTGTCTAGATCTCCAGCTCTTAATCTTTTTCTAAAACTTTCTCTAGTTGCGGGAGTTGCATTTTTTCCAACCAGTGTATCCAAAACCCTTTCTTCAGATGATAGCTGAGATTTGGCTTTTACTTCTTTTCTTTTTTTTTCTTTAACAAGCGCAATAGCTATTTCAATTAAATCTCTTATAATTTGTTCTACGTCTTTCCCAACATATCCCACTTCAGTAAATTTAGTAGCTTCTACTTTTATAAACGGAGCCTCAGATAACTTAGACAGTCTTCTTGATATTTCTGTTTTACCTACGCCCGTAGGTCCTACCATTAAAATATTTTTAGGAAGTACTTCTTCTTTTAATTCATCTGGTAGTTCTTGACGTCTCCATCTATTACGCAGCGCAATTGCTACAGCTTTCTTAGCGTCTGCCTGACCAATTACATAACGATCTAGTTCTGAAACTATCTCTCTTGGAGAAAAAGAAACTATTTTTTGTTCATTTTCCATTTATAATTTTTCGATGGTAATATTATTATTTGTAAATACACAGATATCAGCTGCAATTTCTATAGATCGTTTAGCAATTTCTTCAGCAGATTTAGTTTTGTCATCTATCATAGCTCTAGCAGCAGCTAATGCATAGTTTCCACCTGAGCCTATGGCAACTACTCCATATTCTGGTTCTAATACATCTCCTTGGCCAGTGATCACAAAACTTTTTTCTTTATCAGCTACAAGCATTAATGCTTCTAGTCTTCTTAAATATTTATCGGACCTCCAGTCTTTTGCTAATTCTACAGCAGCTCTTGTTAATTGTCCGCCGTGTTTTTCAAGCTTAGATTCTAGCCTTTCAAAAAGAGTAAATGCATCTGCAGTTGACCCAGCAAATCCAGCTATAATATTTCTTTTTTCAATCTTTCTAACTTTTTTAGCAGTACTTTTCATGACCGTATTGCCTATGCTTACTTGGCCGTCACCCGCTATAACTACTTCTCCATCTTTTCTTACTAAGGCAATTGTTGTTCCGTGCCAGCTATTATTGTCCATATTTTGCTTTATTATATTAATAAGTTTATGTGGTGATTAATTTTTTATCTTCAAGGTATAAATTTTAAACTATTTATTATATTAAAGTAAGCAAGCTTCATTATGAGAACAGCAAACATAGAAAGAAAAACCAAGGAAACAACCATTAGCGTGGATGTAAATATTGATGGTATCGGCCAATATGAAATTCAAACTGGTATAGGTTTTCTCGATCATATGTTAGAGCAGATATCTAGACACTCTTTAATAGACTTAAAAGTTAAGGCAAAAGGAGATCTTCATATTGATTTACATCACACCACAGAGGATACAGGTATTGCTATAGGAGAAGCAATTGCTAAAGCGTTAGGAGATAAAAAAGGAATTAAAAGATATGCGCATGCAATGATACCCATGGATGAAACGCTCAGTAGAGTTGCTTTGGATGTTTCTAATCGACCTTATTTAGTTTGGAATGTAACTTTACAAGTAGAGAAACTTGGCGAGATGGATACGGAATTATTTAAAGAATGGTTTCAGGCATTTTCTCAAGCCGCAGGTATTACTCTACATGTAGAAAATATTTATGGAGATAATAGCCACCACATTATTGAATCTTGCTTTAAAGGTTTGGCAAAAACATTAAGAGCAGCTTTTGAAATTGATGAAAGAATGAAGGATGTAATCCCTTCAACCAAAGGCACAATCTAAATACTAAATGATTATTTCCATTCTTGATTATGGATCTGGCAATATTAAATCAGTTTCAAAAGCTGTAGAGTTTGCTGCCACCAATTTAAATAAAAGCATTTCAGTTAAAGTTATTCAAGATCCAAAAAAAATAAAAGAGTCAGATAAAATAATTTTACCAGGCCAGGGATCCTTTAGGCAGTGTGCTGAGCATTTATCTAACATGTCTGGAGCTATGGAAGAGTTAAACGAGTTTGTGATTGAAAAAGAAAAAAAAATTTTTGGTATTTGTGTAGGGATGCAGCTTTTTGCAAATTTTGGCGAAGAGGATGGTGGGTCAAAAGGGTTTGGTTGGATTGAAGGAGATGTTAAAAAAATGAAAATTATTAAACCAGACCTGAAACTGCCACACATGGGCTGGAATGAAATTAATATAAAAAAAAACAATCCTCTCTTCCTTAATTTGAGCAATGACAAGCATTTTTATTTTGTCCATAGCTATGAATTCATAGCAAAGGATCAAAAAAACATTGCTGCATCTGCTTTTTATCAGGATGAAGTAACAGTGGCAGTTTTTAAGAACAATATCTTTGGGACACAGTTTCACCCGGAAAAAAGCCAAAAAAATGGAATTCAAATTTTAGAAAACTTTATAAATTGGTAGTAGCATGATTATTTATCCAGCAATTGATCTTAAAAACCAAAAATGTGTGAGGCTTTACAAAGGAGATTTTGCCATGGCAGAAGTATTTAACAATTCGCCTTTAGATCAGGCACTCGAATTTGAAAAATTAGGATTTAAAAATCTTCATATAGTAGATCTGGATCGTACATTAGATTCTAACAATTCCAATTTAAGTTCTATTAAAGAAATAGTCAAAAATACTTCTTTGCAAATCCAGGTAGGAGGTGGCCTAAGAACACTGGAGGATATTGAGGAGGTTTTAAATTTAGGAGTTGAGAATATTGTCATGGGTACAGCTGCTGTTCAGAATATTTCTTTATTAAAAAATGTGTCTGACAAATACCCTAACCAAATCTCAATAGGCATGGATGTTAGAAAAGGATTTCTTGCACTTAAAGGATGGACAGATCAAACAAAATTATTAGCGTCAGAATTTTTAGCACAAGTAAAAGATTACAAAATTAAAAGCATTATTTTCACTGATATCGATAAAGATGGAACCAAAGAAGGGGTTAATTTGGAAGAGACATTAAAATTAGCAACCTTAAGTAAAATTCCTGTGATTGCATCAGGGGGTGTTGCAAAAATTGAAGATGTATTTGCCATTAAAGAAACCAAGCAAATCACAGGTGTTATTATTGGCAAGGCAATTTACGATGGCTCTATTAACCTAGAAAAATTAGTTCAAATTAATTAGATGTTAAAAAAAAGAATTATTCCCTGCCTTGATGTAAAAAATGGAAGAGTAGTTAAGGGAATTAATTTTATTAACTTGGTTGATGCTGGTGATCCGGTAGAACAGGCAAAAATTTATAGCGATGGTGGAGCAGACGAAATTTGTTTTTTAGATATTACAGCCTCGAATGAAAACAGAGACACCTTGTTAGACACTGTTCAAAAAACAGCGGAACAATGTTTTGTGCCTTTAACAATTGGAGGTGGAGTTAGATCTATTCAAGATATAAGAAATCTTTTAATGGCAGGTGCAGACAAAGTTTCTATCAATACAGCCGCTATTAAAAATCCAAATTTCATTAAAGAGGCCGCTTTAAAGTTTGGTTCCCAATGTATTGTAGTTGCTATTGATGCAAAAAACACAGGAAACAATAAATGGAATATTTTTACACATGGTGGAAGGGAGGCAACTGAACTAGATGCTCTAGAATTTTCACTATTAGCACAAAATAATGGAGCAGGTGAAATTTTACTTACATCTATGGATAAAGATGGAACGAAGTCAGGGTATGATTTGGAGCTTACCAAGGCTATCTCCAGCAGTCTAAATGTTCCTGTGATTGCTTCCGGAGGGGTTGGAACCTTAGATCATATTAAAGATGGGATAGTAAAAGGTGGAGCAAGCGCTGTTTTAGCCGCATCCATTTTTCATTTCGGTGAATTCTCTATCGCAGAGGTAAAAGAATATTTGAACTCACAAAGTGTTTCTGTAAGAATATAAATATGTTTAAAACTTTAGAAGATTTAATACAAATTATTAGATCTAGAAAAAACTCTAACGAAGCAAAATCATACACAAGTCAATTGCTCAATAACAAAACTTTAAGCAAAGAAAAAGCAGAGGAGGAATTTCAAGAGTTATTAGAAGCAATTAAAATTGGTAAAAATCAAACTCACGAAGCAGCAGACCTAATATATCACCTATTAGTATTGCTTGAATGTAATGATATAAAAATTGAAGAGGTTATGACAGATTTACAAAAAAGACAAAAACAATCTGGGATAGAAGAAAAAGCCAGACGTTAAATATATGCCGTACGATAAAAATAATATTTTTGCTAAAATTTTACGAGGAGAAATTCCTTGCGATAAGGTCTATGAAAGCGATTATGCCTTAGCTTTTAAAGACATTAATCCTCAAGCCAAAATCCATATTCTAGTTATACCAAAAGGGCCTTATGTAAACGTTGATGATTTTTCTAATAATGCTCCTGACAAAGAAATAATAGGACTTATGAAGGCAGTCAGTGAAGTATGTAAAATTTCCAAAGTCTCAGAAGAGTGTGGTGGTAAAGGATTCAGATGCATTACAAATGCAGGTCCAGATGGATTTCAAGAGGTTCCTCACTTCCACTTCCATATTATAGGAGGAGAAAATCTAGGTTTAAGAGGGCTACAAAAAGACGAATGAATCAGAGAGTGCAGAGATACTTTTTAGAAATAAAAAATAGAAAAGATTTTAGTCCTTCAGTCTGTGGAATTTTTAATCTAAGAGTAATGGAGAGCGGCAAAGAAGATCCTCAATTTTGTAAATTTTTATATCAAAAAATAGGTGAAGATTTTCATTGGAAAGACAGGCTAAAATGGAGTTTAGACGAATGGAAAAATTATTTAGAAAGTGAAAAATTAAAATTTTATACAGCGTATGTAGGAGAAGATCCGGCAGGATATTATGAGTATTTAAATCACGAAGATACAGAAGAAGTAGAGATTACTTATTTTGGAATCTTTAAAAATTATTATGGAAAAAAATTAGGTGCTTATCTTTTAAGTCATGCTTTAGAAACGGCTTGGAAGCATAACCCAAAACGAGTATGGGTTCACACATGTACGTTGGACCATCCTAACGCTTTAAGAAACTATATTGCGAGAGGAATGAGTGTTTTTAAAAAAGAATTAGTTTCCGTTCCTGTTTAAATCAAAATTAGGAATTTCAAATTTCTCTTTGATATCAACGTTTATTTCACTATTTTTGATAGAAAAAGATATAGACTGTTGATCATAACCAATAGTTTCCCATCCAGCTATATTCAGCGTATCTTTGTTTACAAATAACTGAAGTGAAGAATTATCTTTCAGATTGTTAAATTTAATTATTAACAAATTGTCTTGTATTGAAATATTTTTTATATTTTTTATTTGTGTTGTTATTTTGTCTTTATCTAAAATAGTTGCAAAAGGAGAATTCGTAACTCGGTAATAATAAACTCTTCGATATTTTCTTTTAATGATAGCAAGAGTGTTGTTCTTAATTACTACTTCTTTTTGATCGTTACCCACATACCTACATATAAGTTTTTTTGGATAAGAAAGAAAACAGCTCCCAGTTTCAACTAGTTCGTCATTGGTTTGGACAAAATCAAACTTAATATTATTAATAGTTTTAAATTTAGTTATAAATTTTTCTACAAAATCTTCATTATTTTTAGACTGAGTAGATAACGATATGAAAAAAAATAAGTAGAAAAAAATAATTTTTTTAAGCATTAAGAGGGAAGTATATTTCTTTTACCAGCATGATTTGCTGGACTAATAATCTTTGCTTCTTCCATCTGATCTACAATTCTTGCTGCACGATTATATCCAATTTGTAACTTTCTTTGTAAATAACTAGTAGAGGCTTTGCCTTCCATTTTAATTAATCGAACCGCTTCATCAAATAATTGATCTTTGTCATTGCTGCCAGTTAAGTTTTCATTTTTATCATTATTCTCTTGAATTTTAGTTACTTCATCTAAGTAATCAGGTGCTCCTTGTGATCTTAAAAAAGTAGTAATCTTTTCAATTTCTTCATCAGAAACAAAAGGACCGTGGATTCTAATTACTCTACTAGCAGAGGACATGAATAACATATCTCCTTTTCCTAAAAGCAATTCTGCACCTTGCTCACCCAAAATAGTTCTGCTGTCAATTTTTGAAGTAACTTGAAATGAAATACGAGTTGGGAAGTTTGCTTTAATTGTTCCTGTAATAACATCTACACTAGGTCTTTGTGTGGCCATAACAATATGAATTCCAGCGGCTCTTGCCATTTGAGCTAGACGTTGAATATAATTTTCAATTTCTTTTCCAGCTATCATCATTAGATCAGCCATCTCATCAACGATTACTACAATGTAAGGAATAATTTTTTTTGGATCTTCTCCCACTTTTTCATTATAGCCAGAAATATTTCTCACTCCTTCTTCGGTCATTTTTCGATACCTACTTTCCATCTCTCCTACGACCCATTTTAGAGCAGCGGTGGCTTTTTTAGGCTCAGTTATAACAGGGCTTAATAAGTGAGGAATACCTTGGTAAATAGACAGTTCTAACATTTTAGGGTCTATTAAAATCAACTTGCAGTACTCCGGTTTGTGTCTGTATAAAATGGAAAGAATTAAAGTGTTAATGCAAACTGATTTTCCAGAACCCGTTGTGCCAGCAATTAATAAGTGGGGCATACTAACTAAATCACCCACAATTGGATGCCCTGAAATGCTTTTTCCAAGCGTGATTGGCAATCTAATATTTTTATTTGTAAATTCTTTACTCGATAAAATTTCTTTTAAATAAACTGGTTCAATATTTTTATTTGGAATTTCTATACCAATAGTATTTTTCCCAGGCACGGTTGCAACTCTAGTAGCAATAGAACTTGTACTTCTTGCAATATCATCAGATAAATTTATAATTTTAGATGTTTTAATTCCTGCTGCTGGCTCAAACTCATAAAGAGTAACTACGGGCCCAGCGCTTACTCTTTTAATTTTTCCCATAATTCCAAAATCAAGCAAAGTGTCTTCTAAAAATTTAGATTGTTTTTCAAAACCATCACTTAGTTCTGTCTCCGAGGCGCTATTTTCAGGATCTTTTAAAAAAGATATAGAGGGAAGTCGGTACTCAAAAGATTTTGATTGTGCGCTTGGTTGCAAAGTAAGGTTAGATTGAGCCTCGTTTACAATTGGATCTTCCGTAGAATCTGTGAATCTTACTATTTCTAAATCTTCTAATTCTGTATCTTTAAGACCAGACTTTTTATTTTTAATTTTAAATTTTAAAAAAGAAAATAGTTTATAAATATTTGCAAAGATAGTTTTCCAATTTGAAATTGAAAAGCTTAGGCTTAAAATAAAAAAAAGAAAAGCCAAAGAAAAAGAGCTATATAAAGTAATATTTTTTTGCAATGAAACTGAAGATGCCAATGTTAATAAATAACTACCCAAAAATCCTCCATTACCATTGTCAGGTAACCAGAAACTCTGATCGCCATAAAGCTTAAAGAATAAAGATCCAAAAGTTAAATAAAGAGCAATAAACAAAAATTGCAACCAAAGGCTCCCAGTTTTTTTTTGTATTCCAACTTTTCCTCCCAAGCAACAAAAATTGAAGGTTATCCCAACGGCAGTGAGACCAAATGCCTGAAGTATAAAGTCAGCTAAATTGGCTCCATACTTAATTATCCAAATTCCACCATCCGATGCATCTGGAAAAATAATGGTTGGATTACTCGGGGAATAGGTAACAATTGAATAAAATATGAAAATTCCCACCAGAAATAAAAATAACCCAGCCGTTTCAGTAAGCTTTAATTTAATAAAATTTAATAATTTTTCCATATTTAACGAATCATTTACTGTTGTTTTTTAGCATTTTTTGTACAATTGATGAAAATTAATCTTGAAAACCTTAAATAAACAGAAGATAGCAGTTTTAGGCTCCGGGCTTACCGGAAAGGCTATCGCTATGGCGCTTTTAGAACTTAATCTATCAGTAGATTTAATTGAACAAGTCCCAGCACCCAAAAATCATCAGTCCAATGTTACTTTATCAATAAGCGATGCCTCTTTAAAAATACTTCAAAATTTGGGAGTTAAAAAAACTAAATCTAACTTTTGGCCTCTTCAAAAGATCATCCTTTTTGATGGCCTTAAAAAAGAATCTAAACCCGACACGGAATTTTATAATTTAAATCAAAAAAAAAATCTTAGTCACATTGTAAAAAGAAATATTTTAGAAAAAGAAATAAACAAAAAGTTAAAAAAAGTTAATTTTATCAAAAACAAAATTAGCTCCATAGAAGATAAGGGGTTTTTAAAAAAAATATTTTTTCAAAATAAAAAAACAATCGAATATAATTTAATTATCGCAACTGAATTTAGTAATTTAAAATTGTTATCAAATGAAAAAAAATTAAATTGGGATTATTCAGAAACCGCTTACACTTTTGTTATCCATCATAAAAAACTACTTAACAATTGTGCTAGGCAGTTTTTTTTAAAAGATGGCCCACTAGCCTTCTTGCCTATTTCAAACACAAAAACTTCTGTTGTTTGGTCTATTAAAAATAAATCTAATGCAGAAAAAATTATTTTAAATTATGGCGAGAGATTAAGCTTCTTAAAAATGATTTCAGCCGATTTTTATGATGTAACTGGCGGTACTAAAAAATTAGAAAAATTTGGCCTGACCTTTGAATTTTTGAGGAAAATCGTGCTTTCCAGAGCCATATTTATGGGGGACATTACACACAAAATTCATCCTATTGCAGGACAGGGGTGGAACATGACCTTAAGAGATATTGATATCTTGGTCAGTATTTTAAAGACAAAATTAAACAAGGGTTATGACATAGGTGACTTTGGAATACTTAAAGACTTTGAGAGAAAAACTAAAGCAAGTAACTTGTTGTTCGCATTATCTATTGATCTAATAAGAAAAGTATTTAGAAGCCAATCTCCTGTTATTTCTAAATTAAGAAAAAAAAGTTTTTCTATTGTTTCTCAGCCGACAGTGATGAATAAAATTATTGATTTAGCAGACAAAGGTTTAAGATTTTAAAATGACAATTTACGCTCTATCAACTCCGCCTGGAGTTTCTGGAATTGCCATCATCCGCTTATCTGGACCTAACTCTCTAACAATCACTAAAGATATAATTCATATCGCAATTGATAAGCCAAGAATGACTCTGTTAAAAACTTTTTATGATTCAAAAAAAGAAATTATAGATAAAGGTATTGTTGTTTGGTATCCAAAAGGTCAAAGCTATACAGGTGATGATTTAGTGGAATTTCATGTTCATGGTAGCAAAGCAGTTATCAATAAATTTTTAAATGAACTATCATTACGGTCTGATTGTCGACTTGCAGAAGCTGGAGAGTTTACCAAGCAAGCCTTTTTAAATAATAAAATTAATTTGTATGAAGCAGAAAGTATTGCAGATCTATTAAATGCAGAAACGGAAGGACAAAGAGTTCAGGCTCTAAGATTAAAAAATAGCTCGCCTTTGTTCATGAAATGGAGAGAAAAGATTTTAGATGTTAGAAGCAAGTGTGAGGCTGCCATAGACTTCTCCGAAGAGGATCTTCCTGCTAGTATTCTGGAAGGAAATGATAAAAAAATAAAAGAAATTTCGGAAGAAATCAAGGCAATGCTAGACGATAGCAAAGTAGGAGAGATCATGAGAGAAGGTTTTAAAATAGCCATTTTTGGACCTCCCAATTCAGGGAAATCAAGTTTTTTGAACCTGCTAGCCAAAAGAAAAGCTGCCATTGTCTCCGAAGTCAAAGGAACAACTAGAGACGTTATAGAAGTTCAACTACAAATTAGAAACTTCCCTGTTGTGCTATCAGACACAGCAGGAATTAGGGCTGCGAAAAACAAAATTGAAAAAATTGGAATTGGTTTGGCCCTCAAACAAATTAAAAAATCTAATTTAAATATTTTAATTTTAGATGGAACAATCAAAAAAATTTCAAATGAAATAAAAAAATTAATTAATGAAAAAACTTTAATCATTATTAACAAGCAGGACAAAAAAAATTTTGATGGAATGTTTGTTTTAAAAAATCTAAAGGGAAAAAAGTTTTTAGGAATTCATAAAATTTCTACTTTAACAAAATTTGGCTACAAAAATCTAATTGAAGATTTAAAAAATACTTTGAATAATTTATATGAGAATCGGGATGATACGCTAATATCAAGGTCCAGACACAGAACTTTACTAATTAAAACATCTAAACATTTGAAAAATTATCTCAAGATTTCTCAATCTGCAGAAATAGAAAAAAATGCAGAAGAGCTCAAAATAGCCTCAAATTACTTAAGTGAAATAGTAGGTTTTATAGGAGTAGAAGAGGTGCTTGGAAGAATTTTTAAAGATTTTTGCGTTGGCAAATAGGTCATAAACTTTGATATTAAACTAGATTCCTTACTTGTAAATTAACCTACGAGATATACATTTCGCTCATGGAAAATTTCGACGTCGTTGTAATTGGAGGAGGTCATTCAGGCTGTGAGGCTGCAGCAGCCTCTGCTCGTATGGGAGTAAGTACTGCTCTTGTCACAACGAATAAAAATTCAATTGGTGAGATGTCTTGTAATCCTGCAATCGGAGGATTAGGAAAAGGACATCTTGTAAGGGAGATTGATGCTTTCGATGGGGTGATGCCAAAAGTTTCTGATGCATCTGGAATTCAATTTAAATTATTAAATGCAAGTAGAGGTCCTGCAGTTCGAGGACCAAGAACACAGTCAGATAGAGCATTATATAAAAAGTACATGTTAGAAAAGCTAATAAGCCATTGTAATTTAAACATTATTTATGATCCTGTTACATCTTTTGTTTTTGAAAAAGATAAAATTAAATCAATCATTTTAGCTTCAGGAAAAGAAATTAAATTTAAAAAAATAATTTTAACCACGGGAACTTTTTTAAATGGAGTGATTCACATAGGATCACAAATGACACCAGCTGGAAGATTTGGTGAAGCTCCTACTTCTGGTTTATCTGAGCAGTTACAAAAATTTAATTTAATGTTTGGAAGATTAAAAACAGGAACTCCTCCACGACTAGATGCGCGCACAATTAACTTCGATGGTTTAGAGAAACAAGAAGCAGATGAAAATCCTTTTTTCTTTTCTACAGAAACTAAAAAAATAAATTCCAAACAAGTTTCGTGCAGCATCACTTACACCAATGATGAGGTTCATAAAATTATTTCTCGCAACATAAAAAAATCTGCAATGTATTCTGGAAACATTAAAGGTGTTGGACCAAGATACTGTCCATCAATAGAAGACAAGATTGTAAAGTTTGCAGACAAACAACGTCATCAAATATTTTTAGAACCAGAAGGTCTTAATGATCACACTATTTATCCAAATGGTATTTCAACATCACTTCCAGAAGACATCCAAAGAGAAATATTGTTTAATATCAATGGTTTATCTGGGGTTAAGATGATTAGGCCTGGGTATGCTATAGAATACGATTATGTGGACCCAAGAGAACTAAAAGCCACTCTTGAATTAAAAAAAATTGCCTCATTTTATCTGGCAGGCCAAATAAATGGAACAACAGGATACGAAGAAGCTGCTGCTCAAGGGCTGATGGCTGGCCTCAATGCAGCTCTTTCTCTTAAGGGACAAGATCCATTAATTCTTGATAGGTCCCAAGCTTATATAGGGGTCATGATAGATGATTTAGTCACAAAAGGAGTAGCTGAACCATACAGGATGTTTACCTCTAGAGCTGAATATAGGCTTACCCTTAGAGCTGATAATGCTGATTTGAGACTATCTCCAATAGCAATGAAAATAGGTTGTGTAAGCTCTGAAAGATGTAAAAAAATAAATGATAAAATAAAAAATATAAATAAAGTTAAAAATAGCTTGTTAAATGTTTCATTAACGCCAAATGGAGCTAAAAAACATGGAATATCTATATCTATGGATGGAGTTAAGAGAAATGGAATAGACTTACTAAGATATAAAAATGTCGATTATGCTAAGCTAAAATCAATATTTAAAGAACTACCTGATTCTGAAGAGGATATAATTAGGCAATTAAAAATAGAAAATCACTACAAGGGTTACTACGCAAAACAAGACGCAGATATTAAGAAATTTAAGAAAGATGAGGGTCTAAAAATTCCTGATGATATAAATTATGATAAAATAAGCGGCTTGACAGATGAAGTTAAGAAAAAATTAAGATTAATTAAACCAGATACTTTTGGTCAAGCCCTTAGAATAGAGGGAATAACCCCAGCTGCAATAAACCTTTTACTTGCCCACACAAAAAGATATAAATTCAAGCACTTAGCTTAATTTAAATGATAAAAACAAGATATCTAGACAGTATTGTTTCACGTGAAACATTAAAAAAAATACAAAAATATTGTGATTTTCTTATAAAATATAACAAAAATCTTAATTTAATATCCAAATCTACAGAATCTATAATTATGAGCAGACATATAGAGGATTCTGCACAATTATTAAAATATACTGATAATAATGATAAAAACATACTTGATATAGGTTCTGGAGCTGGTTTTCCAGGAATAGTTATGGAGATTATTAAAAAAGACCTAAATATTAATTTTAAATTATCTATTGTGGAAAAAAGCTCAAAAAAATGTACTTATCTACACGAGCTATGTAAATTACTTGAAATAGATGTAGCAATACATAACTATGATGTTAAAAAATTAGAAAAAAAATATTACACTACTTTAGTAAGTAGGGCATTTAAGCCACTTGATAATTTCTTGAGTATTTTGGAAATGAGTAATATAAAATATGATAAAATTATCCTTCTTAAGGGAGAAAGTTATCAATTAGAAATTGAACAGGCAAAGAAACATTGGGAATTAAATTGTGATGACTATGAAAGTGTTACAAACCCAGGGTCGAAAGTTTTAGTAATAAATAGTGTAAGAAAAATTTAAGATGAATCACGTCGTCTCAATTATAAATCAAAAGGGAGGAGTGGGTAAAACTACCTCAACCATTAACCTTGGCTGTGCTTTTGCAAATTTAGGTCAAAAAATTTTAATCATAGATCTAGATCCTCAGGGAAATGCCTCAACAGGAGTCGGGGTTGAAAACAATAACAGAGAAAATTCTGTTTATAAACTTTTGAGTGATAGAAATAATTTGCAACATTACGTGAAAAATACAAAAATTGATAATTTAGATATTATTTGTGCAAACGTAGAATTGTCTGGTTTTGAAACAGAAGTTGCTGAAAATAAAAATAGAGCTTTTATATTAAAGACTATATTAGATGATTTAAGGCAAAAAAATCAATATAATCAAATACTTATTGACTGTCCGCCATCTTTAAGTTTGTTAACAGTGATGGCTCTTGTTGCGTCTAATTCTGTAATTGTGCCATTACAAACCGAGTTTTTTGCTCTTGAGGGGTTAGCTCAATTATTGAAAACAATTAATAGAATAAAATCTAGTTTGAATAAAACTTTAGAAATTGAGGGGATAGTTTTAACAATGTTTGATAAGAGAAATAAACTTTGTTCACAAGTTGAAGATGAAGCGAGAAAATTTTTTGGTGAGCAAGTTTACAATACGAAGATACCAAGAAATATTAGAATTTCAGAAGCCCCGTCTCATGGCTTGCCAGTTCTTGTGTATGATAAGTATTGTGCAGGTTCTATTGCATATGAAAAATTAGCATTAGAAGTTTTAGAAAAACAAAAAAAATTTAACTTTGCAGCATAATGGTATTAAATAATTTTAAATCAAAAGGATTAGGAAGAGGCTTGGCAGCTTTGTTGGGAGAATCGGAATCTAATGACACCAAAGTAGAAAAAGATTTTACTTCTGAAAAAGTTTCTATTCATTTTTTAAAGCCAAATAAGTTTCAACCAAGAAAAAATTTTGATAAAAAACAATTAGATGAACTAGCACAATCAATTAAGAGCAGAGGAATTCTTCAGCCCATTGTTGTTAGAAAATCTGGTGAAAATACATTTGAGATTATTGCTGGCGAAAGAAGATGGAGAGCTGCTCAGTTAGCCCAACTTCACGAAGTTCCTATTGTTAAGCTTGAGATTGATGATGCTTTGGCAGCTGAATTTGCAGTATTGGAAAACATTCAAAGAGAAGGATTGAATGCCTTAGAAGAAGCCAATGGGTTTGAGATGTTAATGAATAAGTTTAACTATACCCAAGATAAACTTTCAGAAATGATTGGAAAGAGCAGAGCTCATATTGCAAATACTTTAAGACTTAAAAAATTACCAGAACAGATACAGGGTATGATCATAAATGGCATATTAACTCCCGGGCATGCTAGAGCCTTAATTGACGTTCCTAACAACCTCGAATTAGCTAAGACTATTGTGAATAATAATCTATCAGTCCGACAAGCTGAGTTATTAGTGAAGAAAACATCTCCAACTCAATCTGCTGGTAAAAGAAAAGCATCTAGAGATCAGGATCCAAATATCAGCTCTCTAGTTTCGGATGTTCAAAACAAAACTGGTATGACGGTACGAATTGTTGATAAGAAACTTCGCGGAGGCACTATAAGCTTTGATTATAAAAATCTAGCTCAGTTAGACTATCTTATTAAAGCTATTAAAGATAAATATTAATTTTACAAAAACCTATTTTCTAAGCAAGATTTGTTTGATGTACTCACAATAAACTGTTGCAGTATAGTATTCGATATTTCATAATTTTTTTTACAGTTAATTTCAGTATCGTAGATAATTTCCATTAATTTGTTTAACTCATCATTTGTCCATCGTCTCAGCTGTTCTTTAACCATATTTTTTTCTTTCCAAAAAATAGGAGGTTTGTAATTTTCAACAAGCTGATGCACATTTAAATTAGAAGTATTTGTCTCGGTAATTTCAATTAATTTATTTACCTTGTATTTTAGTGCAGCTAAAATCTCATTAAAGCTTATTCCTTGAGTGTAAATATTATTAAGAACTTTGTTTATATTTTTTTTATCACCCAGTAGACAAAAGTTTATTATTTCAAAGTTATCATTATCACCAGAAGAATGAAAAATATCTTTTAAATTTTTTTCATTAATAGTAGATGTGCTTTGAATGAGTTGAATTTTAGTTATTGCATCATTAATATCCTGACGGTTTAATGAGTTAATTTCAAAGATTGAATTTAAAAATTCTCTGGAGACCGAAATTTTATTATCTTTAAGTTTTTGTAATAAAATAGATTGAAGCTGCTCAGGTGTATCATCATAACATGGTATACAGGTAAAATTAGCTTCAGTTTCAGCTAGATTTCTTATTCTTGATTTTTTTGGTAATATCTCCGAAAGGAAAATTATTTTTTTATTATTTGTGGCTGCAACAGTATTATCAAAAATTTCTAAGATTTTGTCGCTCGACTTTGAAATAATTGCCAATTCTTGATCCCCAAACAAACTTTCAGAATTAATGAACCGATCAAAAATATCTTTATTTTGAAGAAGATAATCTTCTTGGTATTTTTTAATAACTAGTTTGTTAGTTTCTTTTGCTTCTTTAATAATTTTTTGTTCTAATTCAGAAATTAGTGAAATATTTTCTCCATATAAAAGAGTAAAGTTTTTTTTTAACAGTTCTTTAAAGTTTAGACTAAAACTTTTGACTATCATTGCTGTCGTTTAGCAATGAGCTGTAATTTAAATTTAATTTTTTGAGACAAGTTTTGTAATAGATTTTTTCTTTCATTTCTTTTATTTTCTTCATCTGAACTCAAACTGCTTGTAACTGCAATTCGTCTTGAATTAGAAACGACATCATTTAACAAAATACGTTTTTCTGAGTCTAATATTTTTATTTTTACAGATAATGTTAAATCTTCTTCAACAATAATGCCTGATGCGTTTTTTGTCGATGCAGATATGCTTTCTGAAACTTTGAGGTTTACAATCATCCCTTTGGGATTCTCTTTTTCTTCTAAATTTATGTAAGTTCTAAGCAAATATGTAAGTTCATTTTTTCCAGAATAATTTATTTTTTGTACATTCATAGTAGACAAGTCAAAATCTTTAAGCATTGGAGTGAACCCACACCCAATTAGTAATATAAAGACTAGAGATAAAATAATTTTTTTATTCATGAATAACAAAATTGATTAATTTATTTTTAATATATATTTTTTTGATAATTTGTTTATTTTCTGTATACTTTTTAACACTATCCAGCTCCAAACTCATTTGAAATAAAGTGCTTTCCTCAATCTCCTTTTTAACCTTTATAATAGACCTTTTTTTACCATTCACTTGTATTACAATATTGAACTCCTCTTGTTTCAGAAGCGCCTCTTGGAAAGAAGGCCAATTTTGAAGATGTAGATCTCTTTTTTTAGTAATTTTTTCCCATATTTCGCAAGCAAGATGGGGGATGAAAGGATAAATTAAAATTAAAAATTTTTTTATAATATTTATAAATTCTTCACGGTCACAATCATTATCTATTAAATATTTATTAAGAGCATTTGTAAATTCATAAAATTTAGCTATTGCTACATTGAAGTGAAAGTTTTCTAAATTAAAAGTAATTTCCTTAATGCACTTGTTGATTAGCTTTTTTAAATCTAGTTTTGTATTTTCTGATAATTTTTTAGTGTTAGAAATATTTTGTATCTTTTCTGATATGGTCCAAACTTTTTGAATAAATTTATGAGAACCAGCAATTCCTTCATCACTCCATTGTATATCTCTTTCTGGTGGGCTATCAGATAGCATAAACCACCTCACAGCATCTGCACCATAAACATCTATAACAGACTGGGGATCAACTACATTCTTTTTTGATTTAGACATGGACTCAGAAGATCCAATAATAATTTTTTCTTTTGTTTTTTTGTCATAAGAATTCCCATTCTCTTCCATAACATCTTCAGGAAACACCCATTGTCCATCTTCTGTTTTATATGTCTTGTGACACACCATTCCCTGTGTGAATAATCCTTTAAATGGTTCTTTAATTTCAAATTTAGTTCCCAAACTTATTGCTCTAGAAAAAAATCTTGAGTATAGCAAATGTAAAATGGCATGTTCTACCCCTCCTATATATTGGTCAACGGGCATCCAATATCTTGCATCTTCCAAATCATACCCCTCATCATTTTTTTTATTAGAACAAAATCTTAAAAAATACCAAGAAGAATCGACAAATGTATCCAATGTATCTGTTTCTCTTGTGGCCTTCATCCCAGTTTCAGGACAAGTAGTAAATTTCCAAGTAGGGTGATGGTCTAAGGGGTTGCCTGGTTTTTCAAAACTAATGTCTTCGGGAAGTTTTATTGGCAAATCTTTTTCTGGTACTGGTATAATAGCCCCATCTTCTCTATATAAAATAGGAATAGGGCAGCCCCAATATCTTTGTCTTGAAATTCCCCAATCACGTAAACGAAAAGTAGTTTTCCCTTTCCCCTTTTTTTCTGATTCAAATTTTTCTATAATAGCTTCTTTAGCTTGTGGTACGGTTAAGCCGTTTAAAAATTCTGAATTAATTAAGGTTCCCTCCTCAATATAAGCTTCATTATAAATTTGGAATTCTTTCTCTTCTTTGTTTGGAGGCAAAATTACAGGCTTTACTTCTAAAGTATATTTTTTTGAAAAATCTAAATCTCTCTGATCGTGTGCCGGGCATCCAAAGATTGCTCCTGTTCCATAATCCATTAATACGAAGTTGGCGAAATAAACTGGAATTTTTTTCCCTTTAATAAATGGGTGATCTGCTTGATAATCGCTTTTAAGTCCAAATTTATCCGTTTTGGCAATGGCCTCATCTGTATTGCCAATTTTATAGCACTGTTCTTTAAAACTATTGAATTCATTGGTTTTTTCATATTTTTTGGCCAATGGATGGTCTATTGCAAGTGCAATAAAAGATGCTCCAAAAATAGTTTCAGGTCTAGTAGTAAAAATTGTGATTTTTTTATCTCCTTCAGAGGAAGTTAAATTGAATTCAACCTCACAACCTCTAGATTTTCCAATCCATTTTTTTTGCATTAATTTAACTTTTTCAGGCCAATCTTTCAGTGTATCTAAGGATTGATCTAAATCGTCAGCAAATTCTGTAATTTTAAAAAACCATTGAGAAAGTTTTTTTTGAACAACATCGGCTCCAGATCTCCAGCCTTTTCCATCAACTACTTGTTCATTAGCTAAGACTGTATTGTCTACTGGGTCCCAATTTACCAAGCTTTCCTTTTTATAAGCCAAGCCTTTTTTGAAAAGATCTATAAAAAATTTTTGCTGGTGTTTATAATAATTCTTATCACAAGTTGAAATTTCTCTCTCCCAGTCTATTGAAAATCCTAATAGTTTTAATTGAGATTTCATAGTTTCTATATTGCTATTAGTCCAATCTTTGGGATGTAAGTTATTTTGAATAGCTGCATTTTCGGCAGGCATACCGAAAGAATCCCAGCCCATAGGATGTAAGACATTAAATCCATTAAGTCTTTTAAAGTTAGCAATCACATCACCAAGAGTATAATTTCTTACATGCCCCATGTGGATCCTTCCAGAGGGGTATGGAAACATTTCTAAACAGTAAAATTTTTTTTTAGTTTTGTCTTCACTAGCTTTGAAAATTTTATTTTCTTCCCAATAGGAATGCCATTTTTTTTCAGCGACAGTATGATTAAATTTCTCTATTAACATTTTTTTTACAATTAGCGCATTACATTTGATCGTGCAATTAAATTAAGAAAACTTAAGCTTTTTTGAGTTGGTTTTCTATCAAGATAGCTTTTTAAAGCAAAGCCATAGACATTTAAAGACCATACTTTGTTTATGTTTTTTTCATTAATGCCGCCCAGTGCACAAATATTTAATTTAGATTTAAAATATTGCATAAGACTACTAAATTTGGCCAAACCCATAGGTTTTTTTTTTAAATGAGAGGAGGTTGAATAAAGTGAAGAAACAAAAATTTGAGTGCAGCCCTGATTTTCTTTTCTCTTAATTTCTAGATGATCGTGAGCGGATCCGATTACACACATTTTTTTTTGGCAGTTGTGGTTTAGATATCGAAGTCTTTTATTGAAATTTGGAATATAAAGATTTGCATTAATTTTAGTAGCAAGTGAAAGATCATTAGAAACAAAAAGAGAGTGCCCTTGTTTTTTAGAAAATTTTTTTATTTTTAAGGCTCTAGATAGGTAGTTTTCTTTAGAATAGTTTCGATAAATAATAGAGATATTTTTTAATTTTTTTAGCAATGGAATGTTGATACTGTTTAGTTCTTCTAAAAAAAAATAAATTTGTGCTTTTTTCATTATGAACAATATAATACAAAATTTTATAAATATATCAGGTGAATTAACCAAGGCTAATCTTCACCCTTCCATTATTGCTGTAAGCAAGACCTTTCCCATGCAGCATATTAAGCCGCTGATTGATTATGGGCACAAGGTTTTTGGAGAGAATAAGGTGCAAGAGGCGAAACAGAAGTGGGCAAAGCTAAAAGAAACAGAAAAAGATTTAGAGCTTCATCTAATTGGTGGTTTGCAATCTAATAAAGCAAAAGAAGCGGTTGAATTATTCAATTATATACACTCGCTTGATAGCATGAAGCTTGCTAGTGAATTATCTAAGGCGGAAGTAAAGCTTGGATTAAAAAGAAAATATTTCATTCAAGTTAATGTCGGAAAAGAAATTCAAAAATCAGGAGTGTCTCAAGAAGAAGTTGGAAACTTATTGAAATTTTGTGTGAATGAAAAAAAACTTAATATAGTAGGATTGATGTGCATTCCTCCCTTTGATCAAAATTCTAGTCCCTTCTTTAAAAACCTAAAGGAGCTGAGTAGTGCTCTTGGTTTGGAATTGACCAGCATGGGTATGAGTAGTGATTATATGAAAGCTGCTGAGCTTGGTTCCACTCATGTTAGGATAGGAAGTCAAATTTTTGGCTCAAGAGCTAGCCTATAATTTTTATTTTTTCTTTTGCTTTTATTATCTCCAACAAATCTAAAAAATCTTTCTTCTTAAGAGCTATGCATCCTTGAGTAGGTTTATATTTTGGTTTTGCGATATGTATAAAAATGGCACTACCTTTTTTTTTGATTATTTTTTTTGTGTTGTACTCAATAACTAAAATTAAATCATACAAGTTATCTTTTCGATATAGATGCTCTTCGTGAGAAAGAGTTTTTAATTTAATTAGTTTATTATAATTTTTTTTATTTGAATTGTCTTCCCAAGCCATTTTTTCTAAAATAGGAATCTGTGTCATTTTAGTATGAATTTTTCTGATTCTATCTGTCCTTATAAAAAGCTTATTTATCTCAAATATCCCAATTGGTGTACATCCATCCCCCTCTTTTTTTGATTTAATAAAGCCATTTTTGCCATATGCACATTTGTAGCGATTTTTCTTGTACCAAAGTTCTCCCTTATTATTTACTATCATCATAAAAATTTATAATCTCATTGTATGCAAAATTATTCAATAGTCACGGTTGGTTCAGATGTTTTTTTTGAATGTATTCGCGAACAAAATTTAGATTACAATATCAATCAATTAAAGACTTTCAAGGAAGCAAGTCACCTTTTTAAAAATTATAATGTTCAAGATGGTTTTGTTTTTTTGTTTTTTTTAGACAATTTAGAAAAAATTAAAATAGCTGAGGCCAAAAAAATTATGTTTCCAAAAATATTTTTATCTTCCAATCTTAAGCAGTTTAAAGATCTTAAAAAAGACAATTTATTCAGTACTTTTTTACAAACACCTATTAGCTTCCTGGACTTAGAAAAAATTATCAAATTATCTATCTTGAAGTTTAAATTTCACTTCCAATCTAAAATTGAAATTGGACAATATATATTAGATAAAAATAAAAAAACTTTATCGATGGGTAGAAAAAATATTAAACTTACTGAAAAAGAGCAGGACATTATTGTGTATCTTTTTGGAAAAAAGAGTGGAGCTAATAAAAAAGATATTATGCAAGATATTTGGTCTTATTCAGAAGAGGTAGATACTCATACTTACGAAACTCATCTTTACAGATTACGCAAAAAAATACAGATTAAATTAAAAGATAAAAACTTTATTGAGATTAAGGAAGGAAAATATTCTTTAAATTATTGAGTTTGTATGAAAAAAAATCCTATAGCAAAAGACTTAAGAACTCCAAAGTATAAAAAAAGAATCGTGAAGTTAAAAAAAGGCAAGGGTGCCTATAAAAGAAAAAAAAATTAATTTAATAATTTTAATTTAATCTTGCACCTATTTTTTGAATAATTTTTGATGCCATTTCTGTGCCTTTTTGAAGACTTTCTTGAATAGACATTTTGTTTATGTATCCATGCAAAAAGCCTGCAGCAAACAAATCTCCTGCACCTGTAAGATCAACCAATGTAAGGTTTTTTTCGCTTTCACATTCAAAAACTTCATTGTTATGAATTGCAACGCTTCCTTTATCTGACCTGGTGATTACTAATAATTTTCTCAGATTTTTCCCAAAGTCTAATACTTCATCAAAAGTCTTCGCACCAATCAGGTGTAAAATCTCTTGCTCATTCGCAAAGGTAATATCAAGTTTGTTTTTCACCAAATTCAAAAAACTTGTTTTATGACGTTCTACACAAAATTGATCTGATAATGACATAGCAGTTTTGTTTGCTAACTTAAAAGCTTTCTCAAATGCGGCCTTCGGATCTCCCTCATCCCACAAATAACCTTCTAAAAAAACAAGTTCACTTTGTTTAATTGATTCTTCTTGAATATCTTGTTCGCTAATTTTTCCAGCAATACCAAGGAAAGTACACATCGTTCTTTCAGAATCGGGAGTAATTAAAATTAAGCAGGTGCCTGTAGGTATGTCTTCTTTTTTTTTATTATAAAAGTAGGTAACATTTTCTTTTATTAAGCTTTCTTCATATTTATTTCCAAGTCCATCATCATTTACTTTTCCAATAAAAGAAACTTTATCTCCTAGCTGGGATAAGCCCACTATGCTATTGGCAACAGATCCTCCTGCAACTGTTTCTTCAACGGTTAGATTAGATAGAAGTTTTTTAAATTCAGCCTCATCTACCAACTTCATAGTACTTTTGGCTAGGCTGTTTTGTGTTAAAAATTCTTCATTTACTTTACATATTACATCTACAATAGCATTACCAATTCCAACTATTTTCATTATAAAGACATTTCCCAAAAGTTTGCTTCAAGTTTTGAAGCTTTTTTAAAAATTTTAATTAAAGAGTTATAGCTATTTTTCTGAACTTTAGTAAATAATTTATCCAGATATAAGATATTTTCTCTTGATATATTTTGATATTCTTCAGAGGCATACATTTTAATCCACGAAGCATACTTGCTTTTCTTCCAGCCTTTTAACTTGCTAAGATAATAACCAATCTCTCCATAACCTATAATGCAAGGTGAAAGGGCAACAAATAGTTCTAAATTACTTTTTTGAATACCAGTTTTTAAAACATAATCTGTATATTGTCTATTTTCCTTTTTCTCTTTTACTTTTGAAAGTTTATTTTTGGAAATATTAAATTTTTTGCAGTAGCCAGCATGTAGGCTTAACTCGTGCTGAATGCCAATAATGAAGTTAATCGATCTATTCCTATCTTCTAGAGTTTTTGCTTTATACGCAGCTAGAGATAATATTTTAACAAATTTTTGCAAGAAAATATAATCTTGAAGAAGATAATCTTTAAACGAGGATAATTTTAATGTTCCATCTCCCAAGCTAATCACAAATTTATGCTTAGTGTATTGTGCCCATTCTTTGGATGCATTTTGTTTAAGTTTAAAAAATAAATTTTTTTTATTATTATAAATATTCATCTTAACTTATTGAATTAGGCCTTTTTTGTTATAATTGGCTTTTTTCTATTTGGATAGCATTTCCTGCAAATCTGGCAAGTAAGCCCATAACAACTTCTTGCCTGACAATACTCTCTACCATAATAAATAATTTGAAGATGTAATTTGCTCCATGTATTAATCGGGAAATTTCTTTTTAAATCCTTCTCGGTTTGAGTAACATTTTTCCCATTTGTTAATCCCCATCTTTGAGCTAATCTATGAATATGTGTATCTACTGCGAACGCTGGAAATCCAAATCCCTGAGACAATACTACACTAGCTGTTTTATGTCCGACACCAGGTAATTTTTCTAATTCTTCAAAGGTTTGAGGTACTTTGCCATCATGATTCTGTAAAAGTTGTTTAGACATAAAGTAAATACTTTTTGCTTTTACTCTAAAAATTCCAATACTTTTAATTAATCTTTCTATTTTTCTTCTTCCTAGTTTTACAAAATGTTCAGGTTTATTATATTTCGGGTATATATTTTTTGTTACATTATTAACATTTAGATCCGTACATTGGGCGGACAAAAGAACAGAAATCAAAAGAGTGAATTTATTTCTGTGCTTAAGGGGAATAGGAGTTGTTGGATAAATTCTATTTAAGGTTTTAAGTATTATTTTTGTTTTTTGGGATTCATTCATAACGTTTATTTTTAATAGCAAACATCTCAACTCTTTAATGGTTTTAGAGAAAAAATTATTAAAGCACCAAACATATGTCGCAATTAGCTTAATATAATTATTTTTCCAAATTTAGAAAATCCGTCATTGTATAAAATCCTGGTTTTTTATTTATTAACCATTTGGCAGCATTTAACGCTCCGTCAGCAAATAAGTCTCTAGATTTGGCTGTATGTTTTATTTCTATAATCTCTTTAGGTGTTTTAAAAATAACTGAATGCGTGCCAGGAACTTTGCCCGTTCTTTTTATGAAGAAATTGATCTTATCTTTTTGCCCATACCCTTTCGTATTTAAAAAAACTTTACCTTTTAGTTTGTCTAAAGTTTTATTCTTACCTTGGGCTACTGCATGACCTAGCATTAAAGCTGTTCCAGATGGATAATCAATCTTCATTTTATGATGAATGTCATGAATCTCGATCTGATATTCTTTTAAAATTTTATTGGATAAAATATTTGATAAAAATTGTATTAAATTAATACCTAAGCTCATATTACCTGATTGTAGGATAGGAATTTTTTTGGAAGCTCGATTAATTTCGTCTTGCTGTTTTTTTGCAAACCCGGTAGTTCCAATTATTAATTTTTTTTTTGTTTTTACTGCTATTTTTAAAATTTCAAGAGTACATTTAGGTCTGGTAAAATCTATAATAATGTCTGTATCTTTTAATGCCTCAGCGGAATTTATTTCATAGGTTACACCTTTTTTTTTAATATTTTTATATTCTGTAACGCTACTTAATTTTAATTTTTTATCTTTTTTTACCTTATCGCAAAGTAATTTTCCCATTCTACCTAGGCCACCACTTATTGTAATATTAATTTTTTTCATCAATTTAAGTTATTCCAAAAACTTTTTGCTTTTTTAAAAAAAGATTCATTTTCAGGATTATTTTTAGAGTCTTCCAATTCTTTAAATTTTTCAAGCAGTATCTTTTGTTCTTTGTTTAAGTTAACTGGAACTTCTACTTTAATTTGTAGATATAAATCGCCAAAACCACTTCCTCTAAGTTGTGGCATTCCCTTATCCTTAAGCCTTAACTGTTTACCTGACTGTGTTCCTGAAGGAATTTTAACTTTAGATCGAGAACCATCAATAGTTGGGACTTCAATTGTAATACCAAGCGATGCATCTGCAATAGAAATAGGAAGTTCGAAATATAGATTTTCTTCAGACCTTTTGAAAATGGAGTGATTTTTTAAAGATATATAAACATACAAATCTCCTTGGGTTCCACCTCTGGGCCCAGCTTCTCCTTTCCCAGCTAAACGCATTTGTGTGCCATCATCTACACCTTTAGGAATTTGAATAGATAGATTTTTATTAATTTTTTTAGCTCCAGTTCCTCGACATCCCTTGCAGGGGTTCGAAATAGTTTTGCCTTCACCTGAACAATCTGGACAAGTTTGTTGTAATGTAAAAAATCCTTGCTGAGCTCTTACCTGCCCATGTCCATCACAAGTAGAACATGTAATGGGCTTTGATCCTGACGCAGCACCACTTCCAGAGCAATCTAAACATTTTTCCGAAGTCGGCACCTCAAAGGCTTGCTTTTTCCCTTGATAAGCTTCCTCCAAAGTTACCTCGACATTAATTTTTAAATCTGACCCTCTTTTTGACCTTGAACTTCTTCTACCACCACCAGTGAAATCCCCAAAAAAATCATCAAAAATATTAGAAAAAGAACCGGAGTCAAAACCACCAAAATCTCCGCTACCACCACCTCCGCCACCATTTTCAAAAGCAGCATGACCGAACTGATCATAGTTAGATTTCTTTTGAGAATTTGAAAGCACTTGATAAGCTTCAGATGCTTCTTTAAATTTTGATTCAGCAGAGGCGTTACCTGGATTTTTATCCGGGTGAAACTTCATTGCTTGCTTTCGGTAAGCAGACTTTATTTCTTCTTTAGAAGCATTTTTAGATACCCCTAATGTATCGTAATAGTCAGCTTTGGCCATGCTTCTATTTAATACTTAATGCAAAATTAAGCACTATCTTTTTTATCTTCTTTTTTATCTTCTTTTTTATCTTCCTTTGAATCTTTTACTTCTTCAAATTCTGCATCTACGACATCCTCTTTTTTCTCACCATCAGATGTTTTTGCTCCTTCAGCTCCAGCTTCTGGTTGTTGGGCTTTGTAGATTGCCTCGCCCATTTTCATTGAAGACTGCATGAGAGTTTGTGTTTTTGTTTTTATCTCTTCAGCATTTTCAGATTTGATAGCGTCCTTCAATGCCTGAAGATCCGTTTCTATTGTTTTTTTATCTTCAGCAGAAACTTTATCACCATGTTCTTTTAAACTTTGTTCTGTTGAATCTACTAGACTATCAGCACTATTTTTAGCATCAATTTCTTCTCGCTTCTTTTTATCCTCTTCCTTATTTGCCTCAGCGTCCTTAACCATCTTTTCAATTTCTTCATCACTTAGACCGCCGGAAGCTTGAATTTGAATTTTTTGTTCTTTACCAGTTCCTTTGTCTTTTGCAGAAACATTTACAATACCATTGGCATCAATATCAAAAGTTACTTCAATTTGAGGCATTCCTCTGGGAGCAGGAGCAATTCCTGTTAATTCAAAATTACCAAGAGATTTATTGTCAGAAGCCATCTCTCTTTCACCTTGTACCACTCTAATAGAAACAGCAGGTTGGTTATTTTCTGCAGTTGAAAAAACTTGGCTTTTTTTTGTTGGTATTGTTGTATTCTTTTCAATTAATTTTGTAGCTACACCACCTAAAGTTTCAATACCTAATGACAACGGAGTAACATCTAATAACAATACATCTTTAACATCTCCCTGAAGGACGCCAGCTTGAATAGCGGCTCCCATAGCAACTACTTCATCAGGGTTCACACTTTTATTTGGCTCTTTCCCAAAAAAGTTTTTAACAGTTTCGGCAACTTTTGGCATTCTTGTCATTCCACCAACAAGAATTATTTCCCCAATTTCTCCAGCGCTTAATCCAGCATCTTTCAAGGCAGTCTTGCAAGGTGCAATAGTTTTTTCAATTAACTCTGAAACAATCGACTCTAATTTAGATCTTGTTAATTTAAGATTCAAATGCTTTGGACCTGTTTTGTCAGCAGTTATAAAAGGTAAATTAATTTCAGTTTGAGTTGCAGAAGACAATTCTATTTTTGCTTTTTCAGCAGCTTCTCTCAATCTTTGCAAAGCTAGTTTGTCTTGTTTTAAATCTATAGCATTATCTTTTTTAAATTCAGCGGCTAGGTAATCTACAATATGGGAATCAAAATCTTCACCACCTAATGTTGTATCTCCATTAGTAGATTTTACTTCGAACACCCCATCACCCAATTCAAGAATGGATACGTCAAAAGTTCCCCCACCTAAATCGTACACAGCAACTGTTTTTGCATTTTTCTTATCTAAACCATAAGCTAATGCAGCAGCAGTCGGCTCGTTAATAATTCTTTTTACTTCCAGACCTGCAATTTTACCTGCATCTTTTGTTGCCTGCCTTTGAGAATCATTAAAATAAGCAGGGACTGTAATTACAGCTTCTTTTACTTCTGAGCCTAAATATTTTTCAGCAGTCTCTTTCATTTTTTGTAAAACAAAAGCGGAAATTTGACTTGGAGAATATTTCTTTCCTCTAGATTCAACCCACGCATCTCCGTTATCTGCTTTGGTAATTTTGTAAGGAAGTCCTTGAATATCTTTTTTTACAGCATCGCCTTCAAATTTTCTTCCAATTAATCTTTTAACAGCAAAAAAAGTATTTTCTGCATTGGTGACACCTTGTCGTTTAGCTGACATTCCAACTAGTTTTTCATCTCCATCAGTAAAAGCAACTACAGACGGAGTAGTTCTTGCGCCTTCTAAGTTCTCTAATACTTTTGGTGTTGCACCATCCATAACTGCAACACATGAATTTGTTGTTCCTAAATCAATTCCTATAATTTTTGACATAATTTTTTATCCTTTTGTGATCTTGTTTTTTAATCGTCCATTGGATATGGGGGGTGTTTTTTAGATTACAACCACTTAAGCAAATTTTTTTATTCTTTTTTTGCCGATTTTGCTACATTTACTAGGGATGGTCTTAAAAGACGATCGTGCAACACATACCCTTTTTGGATTTCTTCTATAACTGTTCCGGGATCTTTCCCGCTTTCAATCTCACTCAATGCTTGATGAAAGTTTGGGTCAAATTTTTTATTTAAACAATCAACATAAGTAATACTATTTTTTTCCAAAGTGCTTAACAGTTCTTTTTCAATTAACTCTATGCCATTTGTTATTTCAAGAAACTCTTTATCTTTAAACTTCTCATTACTTTTAAAGATAGAAAAAGCTCTATCCAGGTTATCGGTTAGACTTAAAATTTGAGAGGCAAAGTTAAAAGAACCATATTTCAAAATATCTTCTTTTTCTCTCTCATGATTTTTTCTAATATTTTGATTTTCAGCTAATAGCCTTAAAACCTTATCATTTAATTCAGCTACTTTTTTTTCTAACTGAACTTCAGAACTTTCTTTTGTTTTATCTTCAGTCTCTTCAGCTGTGTCTTCTTCTGTTATTGTAGGATCTAAATTCACTTCGCTACTGATGTCTTCAGCAGCCTCTGAATTTTTTTTTTTTTCTTCTGTATTCATTTTTTTTATTATTTATAATGGATGCATATATAGTAACTAAATATTAAATTCCAAGGTCAAATATGAGAAATGATAGAAAAAATTTAGATTTAAGAAAAATAGAAATAATTACAGATTTTATTAAAAACGCCGATGCTTCTTGCCTTATTAAGTCAGGAGATACACATGTGGTTTGTACAGCTTCTATCGAAGACAAGGTTCCAAGATGGTTAAAAGGATCTGGAAAAGGATGGGTTACAGCAGAATATGGAATGCTACCAAGATCTACTCATGAAAGAATGAGAAGAGAAGCCTCTTCTGGAAAAATTGGAGGAAGAACATCTGAAATTCAAAGATTGATAGGTAGATCTTTAAGAGCCGCCATTAATCCTCAGCTTCTAGGGGAGCATTTAATTACTATCGACTGCGATGTTTTACAGGCTGATGGTGGAACGAGAACAGCCTCTATCACAGGTGGTTTTGTAGCATTAAAAAAATGTATAGATTTGATGATCAAAAGAAAACAAATCAATCACAATCCTATCAAAAGTTATATTGCAGCTATTAGCTGTGGGGTAGTAAATGGAGAAATTTTAATGGATCTTAATTACGAAGAAGATAGCAAAGCAGACATAGATTCAAACTATGTCATGAATGATAAGGGCGATATTATAGAACTTCAATTAACGGGAGAAAAAACAACCTGCTCCGAAGAACAATTTTTAGAAATGCTTAAATATTCCAAAAAATCAATAGCCGACATTATCGAATTACAAAAAAAAGCATTAAGTGAATAAATTACAAAAATTAAACAAAATCAATTCTATTCTTGTAGGCACCAATAACCCTGGTAAATTTAAAGAAATCAAGGACCTTTTGCCAAGCCATATACGTTGTTTTAAACCAAAAGATTTTAAATTAAAGGAACCAAAAGAAACTGCAAAAACTTTTAAAGGCAACGCAAAAATTAAATCATTATATTGTGCAAAAAAATCTGGATTAGTTTCTATTTCAGATGATTCTGGTCTTGAGGTTAGAAGCTTAAACGATCAGCCAGGAATATATTCTGCGAGATGGGCCGGCAAGCAGAAAGATTTTTCGTTAGCTATTGAAAAAATTAGAAAGCTTCTTTTAGAAAAAAAATTATCAGAATCCAAAGCCAATTTTAGTTGCTGTATTTCTATAGGATTTCCGGATGGTAAAAGTTATGAATTTTTAGGAAAGGTCTTTGGAATTGTTACATTTCCAAAAAAAGGTACAAGGGGATTCGGATACGACCCTATTTTCTTGGCAAATAAAGAAACAAAAACTTTTGGACAGCTTTCCGCAAAATACAAAAATAGTATTTCTCATCGCTATCAGGCTTTTAAGCAAATTAAAAAATATTTTAAATTTAGTTAATTTTAGTAAATTGATTATTTTTAATTTGATAGAGATCTAATTTTCGCTCTACAAAATTTGATGTATTAATTTTAAAAACACCACTTTTCCCCTTAAATTCTTTATTTATAAAATCTTTCATTGCAAAGGTATTGTCTTTTTTCTCATACCAAGTAGCAGCTAATAAAGGGATGATATCATATGCCAAAATTTCAATATTAGAGATTTTTGTGTTGTAATTGTCTTGTAATTTTTTATCCAATTCTTTAAAATTGTTATAGTCTACGGAAGGAAAAATAATATTTTGTAAAGAAGGTTCAATTAAAATTTTTTTATTAAACCATTGATTTAAAGTTATAAATTGGGCATCATTATAGTTAACATCGTAATAATCAAAAAAAGATACAGCGCTAATTAAGTCATTATCAAATATTGGAACAATTACTTGCTGATAGTTGACACCACCAATAGTATCTAATTGCTCTAATAATTTTAATTTCTCTATATCTTTGGGATTTTTAGAGTTTTGAAGCTTCTTAACTTCCTTTGATAATTTCTGATGCCTCCAGTTATAAGAAGTAGCTATTCTAACTTGTTCATTCATGTCATTAAAAGAAGAATACTGGTATTTTTTTTTTAAATAAATTTTTTGTTTTTCAATTTCTTTTATTACATTTATGGAAAAATGATCTGTCTTTCCAAAAAAAATAATAGATTTGTTTTTTTCTTCTATAACTTTTTTTAAAGATTTAATTTGACTTTCGAGGTTAATCCCAAAAGAGATTGTATTTGGTGGCAAGTTAATATTATTATTACTTAAAGTGACGAGTATATATTTAGAAAAACTTTCCTCATTAGAAATTGATTGTAAATTTTCTTTAAACAAAGGACCCAAAATAATATCAACTTTTTGAGTTTGTAGTTCTTGAAAAGCAAACTTAGTTCCACCAACTGTGCTTTTATTATCAAATGGAAGGAGAGTTACGTTAATGTTTGGGAGTTCAAATATAGCAAGTTCAAAAGTTTTTAATATTTTATTGCCGATTTCTTGATAATCACCAGTAAGAGGCAAAATAGTGCCAATTCTCAATGGTTGATTTTTACTTTCCGTTGCAAATGTTAGGCTTAGTAACATAGAAAAAAGTAAAAAAAATTTAATAAAAAAATTTTTCATAAAATATGCTAATGATATAAGTGAGTATATGTTGGAAAACAAAAAAAACAATCTTCTTGATTCTGGGCTTTATGTTGTTTCGACCCCCATTGGAAACCTATCAGACATAACCTTTCGGGCATTAGAGGTTTTGAAACAATCTGACTATGTTTTGTGTGAAGATACAAGACACTCTTTAAAATTATTAAATTTTTATAAAATTAAAAAAAAACTTGTCTCTTTTCACAAGTTTAATGAAACAAAAAATTGCCAAGGTATTTTTGATGATATTCAGAGTGGTAAAATTATATCCTTAATATCAGATGCTGGAACACCCTTAATTTCAGATCCTGGTGAGGTTTTGGTGAGGTTGGCTCGAGAACAAAAAATAAAAGTTATTCCCATTCCAGGAGCTTCAGCAGTAACTGCTGCAGTTTCAGTCTCAGGTTTTAGCTCAAAATTCTTTTTCTTTGGCTTTTTGTCCAAGCAAAACAATGAAAGACTAAAAGAGCTAGAATTCCTCTCTAAAGTAAATAGTTCTATTGTTTTGTATCTGCCAGCCAGAGATTTAAAAAAAAATTTAAAGGAGTTTCAAGTTCACTTTAATAAAAGAGAAATATTTATTGCAAGAGAAATAACCAAATTACACGAATGCTATATAACAGGAGATATAAATGAGATTTTAAAAAACTTAGAACCTAATGATTTAAAAGGAGAGATAACGCTTGTAATTAGAGACAAATCAGAAGACTTTAAGGACACAAATAGCATTGATCTTACTTATGAGATTAAGCTTTTGTTAAACAAAATGTCATCTAAAGATATTGCGGAATATCTTGCGGAAAAATTTAAAATGAGTAAAAAAATAATTTATCAAAGCATATTAGAATTAAATAAATGAAAAAAATCATCATCGTTTTTTTTTCTTTTTTAATTTTAAATGGGTGTATAGGAGTTAGCTCTCAGGGAGTTCTTGGCACTGGAGTTAATATTTATTTAGATCCAAGATCACTCGGCACTCAAATTGATGACTCTATTATGCAAAAATCTTTATTAATTAGATTAACACAATTAGATAAGAAATATATTTTAGGCATCTCTCCAAAAGTTGTAGATGGGCATATTTATTTAACAGGGTCTGTAGACACAGTAGATGAAAAAATTTTAATGACTAAGCTATCTTGGAAAACAGAAGGTGCCAGGTCTGTAAGCAATAATATTAATGTAAGAGATAAATTTTCATTAAAAAATTCTGCAAAAGATTTATTGATTACTTCGCAATTAAAAGTTGCTTTATTTTCTAATAAACAGGTGACTATGGTCAACTATCAAATCAACACTGTAAACCAGAACGTTTTTATATTTGGTATTGCAAAGAACGAGGGTGAAAGAGCATCTGTTATTAATGAAGCTAAACTGGTTCCAGAAGTTAAGCTTGTAGATGCAAGTATTTTTTTAGTTAGCGAATTGTCTAAAAATAAAAAATAAATTTAATATTCAATTTTTTCAGAAGAATATGCAGCAATAGATGCTAGATTTAACAATTCAGAACTTGTAGATCGTAAAGGTGCAACTTCAATAGGTTGGGCTAAGCCAATTAACAATGGTCCTATTACTTTTCCTCTACTTAATTCTTTTAACAACTTAATAGATATCGCTGCAGCATGAATGGAGGGCATGATTAATATGTTTGCATTCCCAACTAATTCAGAAAATGGATAGGCTGACTTGTATTTAGAATTAAGAGCAACATCTGGCTGCATTTCTCCATCAAATATAAAGTCTACTTTTTTTTCTTTTAACATTTTTACAGCTTTGGCTACTCGTTTAGTTCTGTCAGTCTCTGGTTGCCCAAACGTTGAGTGAGATAAAAAAGCTACTTTCGGATCTAATCCTAGCATTCTCGCAACTCTAGCTGAAGAAATAGCCATCTCTACAAGCTCTTCTGAAGTTGGAAATTCTATAACATTAGTATCGGCTATAATTATAGTTTTTCCTTGATTTTTAAAAATACACATTCCAAAGACAGTTTCATCTTTTCGAGGCCCAACAGATTGCATCAGTTTTTCTACAGTGGCAGCGTAGTGTCTAGTGTTCCCAGTCACCATTGCATCTGCATCTCCACAGGACACCATACAAGAGCCAAATGTAGTTCGGTCAGTTTTTACTAATTTATTACAATCTGCCTCTAGCACTCCTTTGCGTTGAAGCTTTTCGTATAAAAATTTAACATATTTCTCACTTTTTTCTTTGTCAGAAGAATTGACAAATTTTATTGGATGGTTTTCATCTAGTCCAATTTTTTTTAAACTCTCTTTTAATTTCTCTTCACTAGCAATAAGTATTGGCTCACCTAAACCACTGTCTTTAAAAGCAACAGCTGCTTTTAAGCTTTCAAGATCTTCTCCTTCTGCAAAAACCACCCTCTTTTTTTTATTTTTGATTGCAGAATTGAGGCCTTTCATAAAGTTTAGGGAAGAATCTAGTCTTTCTGCTAATTGAGCTTCGTATTTATCAAAATCGTCTATGGGTTTTCTGGCTACACCACTATCCATTGCTGCTTTTGCAACAGCCATTGGTATTACGGTGATTAATCTAGGATCAAAGGTTGAAGGAATAATATATTCTCTTCCATAAACTGGTCTTTCTCCACCGTAAGCAGCTACTACCTCGTCTGGAACTTTGTCCCTAGCAAGTTTTGCTATAGCATTTGATGCTGCCACTTTCATCTCTTCATTAATTTCTTTTGCCCTCACATCTAATGCTCCTCTAAAAATATAAGGAAATCCAATAAGATTATTAACCTGATTAGGGTAATCAGATCGGCCCGTTGCTATAATAGCATCATCTCTAACTTCTTTTACCAATTCTGGTTTAATTTCTGGGTCAGGATTAGCACAAGCAAAGATAATTGGATTTTTTGCCATTGATTTTACCATCTGTTTGGTCAGAACATCTGGAGCGGACAATCCTAAAAAAACATCAGCACCATTTACAGCATCAGCTAAAGTTCTATTTTTAGTTTCAATAGCATGTTTAGATTTCCACTGATCCATACCACCTTCACGTCCTCTATAAATAACACCTTTACGATCTAGCATCGTAACATTTTCACTCGGCACGCCGCTGTTTTTAAATAACTCCGTACAAGCCTGAGCAGAAGCGCCGGCACCATTGACAACAATTTTGACATCTTTAATAGACTTTCCAGAGATATCTAAAGCATTAATTAGCCCGGCAGTAGTAATAATCGCTGTTCCATGCTGATCGTCATGAAAAACAGGAATGTCTACTAGTTCTTTTAATTTTTGTTCAATGATAAAACAATCTGGTGCTGCAATGTCTTCTAGATTAATTCCACCAAATGTTACTGCAATTTTAGAAATTACATTAATAATCTCCTCTGCATTTTTAGAATCTATTTCAATATCTATAGAATCTATATCTGCAAATCTTTTAAATAAAACTGACTTTCCTTCCATAACTGGCTTAGACGCAAGTGCTCCTAAGTCACCAAGGCCTAAAATAGCGGTCCCATTGCTTATGACAGCTACTAAATTTCCTTTGCTTGTATAATCATAAGCTGTCTCAGGATTTTTTCCTATTTCAATACAAGGAACTGCAACCCCAGGAGAGTATGCAAGGGCCAAATCTCTTTGTGTCGAAAGGTTTTTGGAAGATATTATCTCTATTTTACCAGGCTTTCCCTCAATATGGAAATCTAATGCTTCTTTATCGGTATATTTTTGTATTGTAGTTTTTATTGTCATTTATTTTTGTCAATACATGGAATTGTCTAATTTTATTTGTACGAGGGAATTTAGAACATTAATATCTTAAAACAATATAAATATTTAAAAAATGAACATTTTATCTTCCGTAAGCTCTTTTGGATTTTTAACTATAGTTAGTAGAATTCTCGGCTATTTTCGGGATATTTTAATAGCTATATTTTTAGGAACTAGCTTTCTTGCAGATGCATTTTTTGTTGCATTTAGATTGCCAAATACTTTTAGAAGATTGTTTGCTGAAGGATCTTTCAACTCAGCATTTGTTCCTCAATATACAAAGTTAGATACCCAAAAAAAATCTTATAAATTTGCCAGTTCTATTTTTAATTTATTAACTTTTGTACTTTTAGCTTTAGTATGTGTTGCTGAGATTTTTATGGGAGGAGTTGTTTATATGATTTCCCCAGGATTTGTTGAAAACCCAGAAAAATATAAACTTGCGGTTACGTTGAGTAGAATAGTTTTCCCTTTTTTATTTTTTGTATCTTTGTCATCTTTTTACTCTGCAATTTTAAACACAAAGGGAAAGTTTGCTGTAGCAGCAGCAGCTCCCATTATTTTAAATTTATTATTAATTGCCTCAATTCTTTATGCAAAATTTTTTGATAAAGAGTTGGTTTTTTTTATGGCTTGGTCAGTCACGGCAGCAGGAGCAATACAGTTAGCTATGTTGGCTATTTATGCAAAAAAATATTTTAAAGCTAAAATAAACTTTAATTTTAAAATTTCTTCCGAAGTAAAGTATTTCTTTAAAAGATTGTTACCTAGTATTTTTTCTTCTGGAGTTATGCAAATTAATATTCTAGTTGGAACGGTAATAGCATCCTTTCAAACTAGTGCAGTGTCATACTTGTATTATGCGGATAGAATTTATCAGTTGCCTTTAGCAATAACAGGAATTGCAATTGGAACTGTTATTTTACCATCTTTATCAAAAAAAATTTTTCAAGAAAACGATGGAAAAAGTTTTTTTTTACAAAATAGATCTATCGAACTTTCTTTGTTTTTATCAGCACCAGCTACAGTGGGAATTGTTATGGCAACCGAACCTATTATCTCCACTCTTTTTGGGTATGGATCATTTGATCAGGAAAGTGTTTTTCAAACTTCAAAAGCATTATTTATATTTGGCTTTGGACTTCCAGCTTTTTCTTTATTAAAAATTTATTCAAGCTTCTATTTTGCAAGAAGTGATACTAAATTCCCATTTTATGTATCCTTAATAACCGTTGTTCTTAATGTTTTAATAAGTCTAATTTTATTTTCTTATTTAGGATTTGTATCTATTGCTCTGGGAACTACCATTTCATGCTGGACTGGAGCGCTTGTTTATCAATCTTTTTTACTTAAAAATAATCTACATAGATTTGATAAAACATTTGGAATTAGAGTTTCAAAAATATTTGTTTGCTCTTTTGTAATGAGTGCAATTTTGTATTTTTTATTATTTAAATTTAACTTTGTGTTTGAAGATAGCCCTGTAAATAAAATATTTTACTTAACCACTATCGTAGGTATTTCTGCATCAATTTATTTTCTGCTTTCAATATTATTTAAATCTTTTAGTATCAAAGACTTTAGAGTGAAAACTTATGAGTCAAAATAAAAGAATTTTATCTGGCATACAGCCAACTGGAAATCTACACCTAGGAAATTACCTAGGGGCCATTAAAAATTTTGTATTACTGCAAAAAGAGTACGAATGCTTTTTTATGTTGGCAAATATGCATGCAATTACCGTGAAGCATGATCCTAAAATTTTAGAAGAAAATATTTTAGATACAGCAGCTACATTCTTAGCTTCTGGGATTGATCCAAACAACAATACAATTTTTGTTCAATCTGCAGTATCCGCTCATGCAGAACTTGCTTGGATTTTTAATTGTATTGCAAGAGTAGGTTGGCTTAATCGCATGACACAATTCAAGGAAAAGGCCGGAAACAATAAAGAAAAAGTCAGTGTAGGACTTTTTGCTTATCCAGTTTTAATGGCAGCAGATATTTTGCTTTATAAAGCAACGCATGTTCCTGTGGGAGAGGATCAAAAACAGCACTTGGAACTTTGTAGAGATATTGCAATAAAATTTAATAATGATTTTAATGCGAATGATTTTTTTGTAACTCCAGAGCCAATTATTCCTGAAAATATTTCAAGAGTAATGAGTTTAAGAAATGGAACTCAAAAAATGAGTAAGTCAGAAGAGTCAGATTTATCAAGAATTAATCTTACAGATGATGCTGATTTGATTGTCAAAAAAATTCAAAAAGCAAAGACAGACAGCGAGGTCATTGGTAAAAATATTCTTTTAGAAAAAAAACGACCTGAAGCTAGAAATTTAATTAATATCTTTGCAGCATTTAAAAATGAAAAAGTACAAGATGTTGTTGATGAATGGAACGGAAAATCTTTCTCTGAATTTAAAAAAGACCTAGGTGTCTTGCTTGTAGAAAAAATCTGTCCCATAGGGAAAGAAATTATTAAATTAAAAACTGATAAAAATTTTCTAAAAAAAATTTTACAAGATGGAACAATCAAAGCATCTACTATTGCAAATAACAACTTGAGAGAAATAAAAAAAATAGTAGGATTGGTTTAATGAAAAAAAAATTTCTTGTTATCGTGGACGAAACTAAAGAGCTAGAAAAGGCAGTTTATTTTGCAGCTAAACGTGCCATTGCTACAGAGGGAGAATTGTTATTACTTTACATTGTTGATCCAGCAATCAATGCTCAGTGGGCTCGGATTGAAAATCTTATCGAACAAGAAGCTACAAGTGAAGCAAAAAAACTTTGCCGCATGTGGTCACAAAAGATTAAATCGCAGTTTAATATAGAAAGTGAAACGATTATTAAAATTGGAGATCGTGCCGATGAGCTCCTTAAGCTAGTAGAGAAAGATCAAAGTATTCGTTTTCTCGTTTTAGCTTCAAGCGAAAATAGCGAAGATCCAGGGCCGTTAATTAAAGTTTTAACAGGGAAAAAAATAAAAAATTTAAACATACCTCTGCTCCTTATACCTGGTTCATTATCTGAAAAAGACATTGATTTAATTGTTTAAAGAGTAGTTTAATTTCTATTTTATTTAGGTTACTATAGACTATATTCAATTCTTAAAAATTTATATGATTACATTTGCAGATACACCCAATCCGGAATCAAAAAAGTTTATATTTAATTTTGATATAGTTAAATCAGGATCTAAAGAAATTAAGTTAATTGGCGATTGCAATGGAATTAAATTTGCAGAAAGATTATTCAAAACAATTAATCCTGAACTTATTTATATAGATACAAACTTTATTACTATAAAAAAAAATACAACAAAAAAATGGGATGAAATAAAAGAGGAGATTTTAAAAATTCTTTCAGAAGAGATTAGTACAAATTTTGAACCTTTGGTTTTCGAAAAATCTATAGAATTTAAAGATGAAATTTCGAAAAGAATAGAGGAGGTCCTTAATGAAAAAATTAGGCCAGCCGTTGCCATGGATGGAGGAGATATCCAGTTAAAATCTTATAAAGATGGCGTAGCTGAAGTAATGCTAAAAGGAAGTTGTGCAGGATGTCCAAGCTCTGCTGTTACTTTAAAGCAAGGAGTTGAAAGGATGATAAAACACTATGTGCCTGAAGTTAATTCCGTAACAGCTGTAAGTTTAGAGTAAACCTTATGCACCTTCAAAAAAAATTAAATTTTAAAGATAAATTTAATTTAAGAGTTAAAAAAATTATAATCATTGCTAAAAAATATTTTGTAAAATTTTTACATTTTATTGATATTTTTTATAAGTTTAACACATTCATTATAGGAAAATCTAAAATACCATTAAGCGGACCTTTAAAAAAACACTATACAGAAGGTTATGCAAGAGGAAGTGCTGTTGCTTGTTTAATTTTTATAATGTTGTTTAAACCAGATTTTGACAATTCAGCTTACATGCAGAAGGACAGTGAAAAAAAAATAACCACGAATAGGTATTCAGATGAAGACACCTTGGTTATTGATCAAAACTTATATGACAATTTGGTATCAAATCAGTTGGATATAAAATTAAGCAAAGACAATGGTAGCTTGCAATATTCAGATAAGCAAATTTTAGGATTTGGAAATAATATTGATGCAAGAACTATTATAAGTCTTTTTGAAGAGGAAAATTACAACCTTCAAGATATTAGAAAAGGAAAGGCCGTAGAGCCAATTTTTTTATCTAAATTACCAACAGGAATTAAACAGATTAATAGCATTGATGATAGAAAAAAACTTTTTATAAAAGTTATTTTGCCTTTAATTATTTTTGAAAATAATAAAATTTTAGAAGACAGGGGTAATTTGAGTCAAATTTATCGAGAAAAAACATTAAATAAAAATGAGTTATCTTGGTTAAAAAGTAAGTTTAAGGAATATAGGGTTAAGGATGAGAATATAGAGGAATTAAAAATAAGAATGGATATCATTCCTCCATCTTTGGCGATTGCGCAAGCAGCATACGAAACTGGATGGGGAACATCAAGGTTTGCTATGGAGGGAAACTCTTTGTATGGAGTAAGAACTTGGAAAAAGGGAAGAGGAATTGTTCCAAACGAACGAACAGAGGAAGAAAAATTTGAAGTACTTAGTTACAAAATTATTCGGGCATCTATTTCTTCATATAAAAAAAACCTAAATACTCACCAAAGTTATAAAAAATTTAGGGAAATGAGAAGTCAGCAGAGAACAAAACTTAGAACAATATCTGGTTTGAAGCTGTCTCAATATTTAAATAAATATTCAGAGATAGGATATCAGTACGTGGATCGTCTTAAAAAAATTATTGAACAAAATTCTCTGACAGATTTTGATGATGCAGTTTTATCTCGTAAGAAAAAACCTAGTATTGTTTAATTTGGAATAACATACTGCCTTCCAAACCATCCCCAGCTTTTATTCTTTAACTGAAGAGTGCAATTAATTTTACCACGTCTAGTTTCAAATTTTTCTTTTAAAATAATTCTTATCCAGTTGTCTTCTAAAAAAGCTATCTCACTTTTTCCCCACTTACCCCCTTCATTAGAAAAGCAGCTCATCCCTCTAACATTATTTAAAAATTCAATCTCAATATTTGGAGGATTATTGGAAGTTAATAATTTTTCTTCTGGTTTATAAAATTTTGTAGGTAGTGGGCTAGTACTGACAACAAAATTAAATCTATCTATTTTCCCATAAGCTTCATTAATAGGAAATCTAGGTAATTCGAACAAATCTTCTTTTTGATGTATCACTCCTGAATGCTGACCAAATGCTAATATGTATTTAAAATCTTTAACTATTTTTTTTATATCCGAACTATATTCTCCAAAGGGATAAGAAAATACCTCAGGTATAAATCCTATCTCTCTTTTGAAATCTTGATGAGACTTTGCAATATCGCTAACAATCTCTTCCTTGGTCAGTTTAATCAAATATTCATGACTAAAACTATGAGCCCCTATAGTTCCAATTCCTGATTTATAAATTTCCTTAATTTGATTCCAGCTCATATAATTAGGATGTCTATTGTTAATGTCTCTTGTGTTAACAAAGAGAATAAAAGGTATTTTTTGCTCTTTTAAAATTGGCCAAGCATTTTCATAAAAAGATTTAAACCCATCATCGATAGTTAGAAGCACTTTTTTATTTGAATAAGGTTTTTGATCAATTAAGATTTTTTTTAGTTCAGCAAAACTAACAAATTCAAGGTTAGATTCCTTTATTAAACTAATATGTTTTTTAAAATCATAGATTCTTATATTGGTAGTGGGGTATTTGTTTTCATCAAATCTATGATACATTAACGATACTATGCCTTTTTCATTCACCTCATTAGAAAGAACGCTAAAAGGGATTATAATTAGAATAATAAAAAAATAGATAAAATTTTTTGTGAACATACCAAATTTCATAAGTATAGATTCTACCCTTAATTCTCTAATAATTACATCTAATTTTGGCAGAAGAAAAAAAATACAAATTAAAAAGTATTTAAAAAGTGATAATTTTTCCATAGATTTTGCAAAAATTCTTAAAAAAAATTTTATTGAGCTTTCTAAGGCAAGGCTATTGATTGTTAATTTAGGACCTGGAAGTTATGCTGGAATAAGAAATATTCTCACATGCATGAAAGTAATATCTCTAATTAAAAAAATAAAAATTGTCGGGATTTTCAATTACGATTTATGGAAAATTGTTGGAAAAAAAAACCCAACTCATAGTAAATTAATTATGCTGATTGGTAAAAAATTTTTAGATATTACTAGTAAGCATAAAAAGCTAGAAATTGAGCAAATAGATAGACTTTTGAGTACTAAAAAAATTGTTTCTAATTATGAATACAGTGGTATTTTTAAGAATAATTTAATACCATTTAACTATAATTACAAAGATATTGAATTGTTAATAAAAAAAAAATTAATAGTAGAAAAAAAAATAACTCCAAAATATTAATATCATGACAAATGTAACCTCTCCTTTTGCTATTAATTTAGAAAAAAAATGTATTGATAAAGGATTAAGACTCACTGATCAAAGAAAGATCATTGTTAAACTTTTAGAAGAAACAATTATGGATACAAAATTTCATCCAGATGTAGATGAATTGCATAAGCGAGCAATTATGATTGATAAAAAAATTAGTATCGCAACTGTTTATAGAACCGTTAAATTATTAGAAGAATCTAACATAATTGATAAGCACGAATTTAAAGAGGGTAAATCAAGATATGAAGCAGTAACAGAGAATCATCACGATCATTTAATTGATATTAATTCAGGCGAAATTGTCGAATTTATTGATGAGGAAATCGAAGTCCTTAAAAAAAAAATTGCAACAAGGCTTGGTTATGAATTGGTGGACCATAGACTTGAACTATACTGCAAAAAAAAGAAAAATTAATTGTCTAAAAACTTTGTAATAAAAACTTTTGGCTGTCAAATGAATGAATATGATTCAAATCGTATAGCAGATTTAATGTCTACAATTGATTATAAAAAAATTGAAGAGATCGAAAAAGCCGATTGTTTTATTTTTAATACTTGCCATATAAGAGAAAAAGCAACACAAAAAGTTTATTCTGATATCGGCAAAATAAAAAAAATTTTAAGAGATAAATTATCTAAACCATTATTTGTCTTAGCAGGATGTGTTGCACAAGCAGAATCTTCAATGGTATTCGAAAAAAGTGATTTTGTTGATATTGTTGTTGGTCCCCAAGCTTACCATAAGCTTCCTGAGTTAATAAATAATTTTAATAAAAATAAAAATAAAAATTACAATACAGACTTGGATGTCGCTGATAAATTTGATTCTCTAGAAAATTATAAAAACACATCTTCCAAAATTTCTTCTTTCATTACCATACAGGAAGGTTGTGATAAGTTTTGTAAATTTTGTGTTGTTCCCTACACCAGAGGACCGGAGTTTTCACGAAGTCCAGATCAAATATATAACGAAGTACTTAGTTTGGTTGAAAAGGGCACGAAAGAAATAACTCTTTTAGGTCAAAATGTAAGTGGTTATCAGCATGAAAATACTAATCTTTCAAAGCTCATAGACAAGGTTGCTTCTATTAATGATTTGGAAAGAATTAGGTTTACCACTTCACACCCAAATGATTTTAATAAGGACCTTATTGATGCTTTTAAGTTTCAAGAGAAGCTAATGCCCCAACTACATTTACCAGTACAATCTGGATCTAATAAGATTTTAGAGTCTATGAATAGAAAACATACTAGAGAATTTTATCTTGATCTTATAGAAAAATTTCGAAGCATCAAAATAGACATGGAGTTCTCCAGCGATTTTATTGTGGGATATCCTGGAGAAACTGAAAAAGATTTTGAGGATACATTAGACCTTATAGATCAAGTAAAATTTTCTAATTCTTATTCATTTGTTTACAGTCAAAGACCAGGAACACCTGCCGTAGATTATACACAAATACCAAAAGAAATTGCAGATAATCGACTGGAAATATTGCAAAAAAAATTGTTTGATTTACAAAGAAACTTTAATGAAAGTAAGCTTCATTTAAAAACTAAAGTTTTAGTAGAAAATATTACAAAACAAGGAAATCAATTTTTTGGAAGAAATGAATATATGCAGCCGGTATTTATAGAAGGAACGGAGTGCATTCCAGGAACAATAGAAAATGTTAAGATTACATCTTATAATAGAAATAATTTATGGGGAGTTCTAAGTAACAATTGATGAGCAAGTCAGCTATATCAAATAATTTTTTACAAGTTTTAGAGTCCAATGATGGTATCACGAGCATTGATATTAAAAACAATCATTCCTTAAGAAGAATAAGTGGAATTCATGATGTAAATTTTTTTGTATTAGAAAAAATTTCTAGTACTAAAATTAGCTTGAGAGGAAACTTGATTACAATAAAAGGAAATAAAGAAAATATTAATATTGTCATTAGTGTAATTAATAATTTATTAAAAAAGTCACTAGATAAAACAGAAATTGATGAAGAGGATATTCAGTCTGTTTATAATTTTATGTCTAAAGATAGTAATAATAAAATTATTAATTTAGATGAAACAAATAATGATAAAAATTTTTCAGTTAAAACTCCAAAAAAAATTGTTTATGCAAGAACAGAAAAGCAAAAAACATATTTAGAGATTTTAACAAATAATAATATTATTTATGCAATAGGCCCCGCAGGCACAGGAAAAACTTTCTTGCCAGTTGCGGTAGCTGTTAACAAATTAATTTCTGGAGAGGTAAAAAAAATTATTTTATCAAGACCAGCTGTAGAAGCGGGTGAAAACCTTGGATTTCTACCTGGTGATTTAAAGGAAAAAATAGATCCTTATTTAATTCCCTTATATGAGTCGCTTAGTGAGCTTATTGGCCATGATAAAATGAATAAAAAAATTGAAGATGGATCTATCGAAATTGCGCCTCTTGCTTTCATGAGGGGTAGGACCTTGAAAGATTCATTTGTTATTTTGGATGAGGCTCAAAATGCAACTGAAACACAAATAAAAATGTTTTTAACAAGGCTTGGCAAGAACACGACAATGGTTGTGAATGGTGATCCTAGCCAAATTGATTTGCCAGACTCTAAAATATCTGGACTTATGAATTCAGCGAATGTTTTGAGGAATATTGATGAAATTAAAATTGTTAAATTTGATGCTTTAGATGTACAGAGGCATCCATTGGTATCAAAGATAATTGAAGCCTATAAAAAAAATTCTCTAGATGTTTAAAATAAACATTGTTACGGAGGATCTTAGATGGAAGAAGGAAGTGCCAATGATAGAAAAAATTTTAAAAAAAAATTTTAAAAAAATATTTACTTTTCTTGGGTATGTTGCAAAAAAACAAAATTTAGAAATATCAGTATTACTAACTAACAAAGAGGCAATGAAAAAATTAAATAAAAATTTTAGAAAAATTAAAAAAGATACTGACGTTCTTTCATTCCCAAATTATGAAAAAAAATTTTTTTTAAAAGAGAAAAATATCAAAGATCTTTACCTGGGAGATTTGGCTTTCTCATATGATTATATAAAAAAACAAAAATTTGATTTTCTAAACTATATAAACAAAATATTTATTCATGGATGTCTCCATTTAATTGGGTATGAGCATAATAATTTAAAAAGTTATAGGGTAATGTCTTCGGTTGAAAAAAAACTTTTGTCTGACATATGAACAAAACAAAAAAAGATAGTTTTATAAAAAAATTAATTAAAATTTTTGGTTTTGGAGAACAAAACAACTTAAGAGAAAATATTCAATACGCAATTGAAGAAAACTTTAGCAATGGAAGTAAGGGCTCTGGTCTTTCTAATAAGGAAAAAACTATCTTGGAGAATATACTCACTATTAACAAGCTTAAAGCAGTAGACATTATGATACCGAGGGCAGATATTGTTAGCGTAGGTCATGACTCTAGATTTGATGATTTAATTAAAGTTATTAACAATGAATCGCATTCTAGAATTCCCATTTTTAGAAAAGATTTGGACGATGTTCTGGGTATGGTTCATATAAAAGATCTTATTAAATTTATTAATCAAGAATCTCAATCTGATTTTGTTTTAAAAAATATAATAAGGGATGTGCTTTTTATCCCCCCTTCTATGCCTATTTTAAATATCCTGTTAAAAATGCAATCAACAAAGTTGCATATGGCATTAGTCATTGATGAGCATGGAGGAACGGACGGATTAGTAACAATTGAAGATTTGGTAGAAGAGATAGTTGGAGAAATTCAAGATGAGCACGATGAGGAAGATATTATTGAATTTAAAATAATTAATGAAAAAACTTTTATTGCCAATGCTAAAATGGAGTTAATTGAATTTCAAAAAAAAACAAATATTAACTTTGATGTAGATAACGTTGATACTTTGGGTGGTTATGTTTTTTCTATAATTAATAGAGTCCCACAAAAAGGAGAAATAATTAAAGATAATCCTAATTTTATTTTTGAGATTATAGATGCTGATCCTAGAAAAATTAAAGTTCTGAAAATTACCAAGTCTTAAGAATGAAAAATTTTTTTTTCCAAAGAAATAAATTTTTATTTTCTTTATTTTTAGGAATAATTATTTCTTTTACTCTCCCGCCTTATAATTTTACGTTATTAGGTTTTGTGGTTTTTCCTTTGTTCTTGTACTTACTTTTCATCAATCAAAAGCAATCTAGAAAATCTATTTTTTGTATTGGTTTTTTATTTGGCTATGGTTATTTTTTATCTAGTCTTTATTGGATAGTTTATTCGCTGAATTTTGATGATAACTTAACAGTTTTAAAGCCTTTGGTATTAATTTTTATTCCTTCACTTCTTGCGGTCTTTTATGGAGTAGCAAGTTTATTTATCAAGAAATTAATTTCTAAAAATCTCTTTTTTATTATTGCCTTTTCTGTTGTGATATCAGCATTTGATTTTTTAAGAGGTGTTATGTTTTCGGGATTTCCTTGGAATTTATTTGCTTACACTTGGAGCTGGTCTTTAGAAAGTCTTCAGATATTAAGCCTTGTTGGAACCTACTCCCTAAACTTGCTTACTATATTTATATTTTGTCTTCCATTTGTTGTCTTGCATAATTTTAATTATAAAAAATTGTTTGTTGTCACCACATCTATAGGTGCTGTTTTGTTGTTAAATTTTATTGTTGGACAAACTTTGCTTAATAAGAAAAATTTAGAAAAAATTCCCAATTTCAAAGTGGTGTTACTACAACCAAATCAGAGCATAAAAAATTTAAGCATAGCTAATAACGAAGAAAAATATGTCAATAATTTGATTAAAGCAAGCAATCCAAAGGCTTATGAGAATATAAAGACTCTTTTTGTTTGGCCAGAAGGAGTCCTGTTTGATTTGAAGAATTCTCAAAAATATAAAAAAATTTTTAATGAGGAATTTTCACAGGACCAGCAGGTAATTTTTGGGTCGACTAGGTATGAAGGAAATAAATTTTACAACAGTATGGTTCTTTTAAACAATAATGCAGAGATTATTTCTAATTATGATAAAATTAAATTAGTTCCTTTTGGTGAGTTTATTCCTTTTTATAGTTTTTTTGAAAAGATTAACTTTAAAAAAATTACATTTGGATATGGATCTTTTTCTAAAGGAAGCAAACGAAATCCAATAACACTTAATAATAGTGAGGTTAAATTTCTCCCCTTAATTTGTTATGAGATAATCTTTTCAGGTTTAGTAGATATTGAAAAGAAGGACTACGACTTTATTTTAAATATTTCTGAAGATGGTTGGTTTAATAAATCTATTGGAACTATTCAGCACTTTATTCATGCCAAATATAGAGCTATAGAGGAAGGAAAACAGGTGGTCAGGTCTACTAATCAAGGAATTACAAGTAGCATTAAACCTAATGGTGAAGTTGACAAAAGAACAGGTTTTAATGAGCCGTCTGTTATAGTCGTTGATATCTATATAAAAGATAAGAAAACAACATTTTCAAAATGGGGAAATAAAATTTTCTATTTACTAACATTCTTTACTTGTGTATTCCTGTTTCTTTTTAGAAAAAAATGAATAAAAATTATATATTTACAAGCGAATCTGTTTCCGAAGGTCATCCAGATAAGGTATGTGATATTACCTCAGACACCGTTTTAGACCTGTATTTATCTAAATTTAACGAAAGTAGAGTTGCATGCGAAACTCTAGCAACAACTAATAAAATTATTATTTCAGGAGAAATTAGAGGGCCGAAAATTGACTCACAGGTTATTGAGCAAGCTATTAGAGAGCAAATTAAAGATATAGGCTACGAACAAAAAAACTTTCATTGGAAGAATTTTGAATTTTTTAATTATTTACATGAACAATCATCTGATATTGCCCAAGGTGTAGACTCAAGTGGAAATGAAAAAGATGAAGGAGCTGGAGATCAGGGAATAATGTTTGGTTATGCTTGCAATGAGACAGCTGAATTAATGCCTGCACCAATTATCTATTCACATAAAATTTTAAAGGAAATGGCAACTGCAAGAAAAAATGGAGATTTAAAACTTTTAGGACCAGATTCTAAAAGTCAAATTTCGGTTGTCTATGAAAATAGCAAGCCTATCGGTGTAAGCTCAGTAGTAGTTTCTTCTCAACACGACGATTCTATAGATCAAAACGATGTAAAAGAATTGATAAGACCTTATATTAAAAAAGTTCTTCCAGAGGGCTGGTCTTGTCCGGAAGAGCAATTTTATGTAAATCCAACGGGAAAATTTGTTATTGGTGGACCTGACGGAGATACAGGCTTAACGGGTAGAAAAATTATTGTAGATACTTATGGTGGAGCAGCACTCCATGGCGGTGGTGCGTTCTCAGGAAAAGATCCAAGCAAAGTTGATCGTTCAGCAGCATACGCGGCTCGTTATTTGGCAAAAAATATTGTTGCCTCGGGCATTGCAAATAAAGCAGTAATACAATTGTCCTATGCTATTGGAGTCTCGCAGCCACTTTCTATTTATTTAGATATCTTTCAAGACAATCAAAAATTAGTTGAACAGATTATAAAAGTGGTCCAAAGCAATTTTGACTTAAGCCCAAGAGGAATAAGAAATAAATTAGAATTAAACAAGCCTATTTACAAAAAAACTGCAGCATACGGACACTTTGGAAGATCTCCAGAATCCGATGGGTCATTTAGTTGGGAAAAAACTGACATGACAGACATATTTAAAAAAGAAATTTAATGATCAAGAAAAAAATATTTTTCGGAAGAATACAATCCAGAAAAATTTCAGTAGAAAAAAAAAAATCTTAGAAGAAAATTTCGATAATTATTTATTTCATCCAAAAAAATTAAAAAAATCTGTTTCCAATATTCTAGAAATTGGATTTGGTATGGGGGATAATTTAATTGAATTATCTAAAAAAAATCCTAACAAACAAATTATTGGCATAGAGCCATTTTTAAATGGAATAGCTAGCGTAGTATATAGCTGTGTCAAAAGTAATATAAATAATATTTTACTTTATTCTCATCCAGTGCAAGAGTTTTTAAAGAATTATAAAAAAATATTTTTTAAAGAAATCTTCATATTATTTCCTGATCCGTGGCCTAAAAAAAAACACCTCAAAAGAAGACTTGTGCAAATGCCTTTCGTAAAAATTCTTCTAGAGAGAATGGAAAAAAATGGAAAGTTATACTTTGCTACAGATAATCAGAATTATTTTGATGAAGTGCAAGAGCACCTGAATAGCGACGAGATTAGAAAAATACCCATTTCTATAAAAAAATTAGACCCGAATGAGCTTATTTTAACCAAATATTTTTTAAGAGCTAAAAGATTGGAAAATAAGGTTAGTTTTTTAGTTATTGTAAAATATTAAATATTGGAGTAATTTCACCAAAAATTAACAATTAACAAATGGGCTTAGGCCCTTTTTTTTTATTAAAAACAAAAATGCTAAATAACAGAATTGATAGTACAGAATTAATTAGAATTGCAGATGCAGTTGCTGATGAAAAGTCCATAAGCAAAGACCTAGTATTAAGCTCGATGGAAAGTGCCATAGAAAAGGCTGCAAAAACTAGATATGGAAATGAAAATGAAATTTACGTTATCATTGATAGGACAACTGGAAAAATTGAGTTAGGAAGAAAACTTAAAGTTGTTGAAAAAGTTATGAATACTCACTCTGAAATAAGTTTAGAGGAAGCAATTCAAAAAAAAAGCGATGTAAAAATTGATGATACTGTAAATGAAGAATTACCACCAGTAGACTTTGGAAGAATTGCAGCACAAACTGCGAAACAAGTTATTTCTTCTCAAATTCGAGAAGCCGAAAGAGATAGACAATTTGAAGAATTCAAAGATAAAGTTGGAGAAATTTTAAGTGGAATAGTTAAAAGAGCTGAGTATGGAAATATTATAGTTGATTTGCAAAAGTCAGAAGCAATTATTAGAAGAGAAGAGCTGATACCAAGGGAAAATTTAAAAAATGGTGATAGAATCAAAGCTTATTGTTATGATGTAAGAAGAGAGAGTAAAGGACCTCAAATATTTTTATCTAGAGCTCACCCTCAATTTTTGGCAAAGTTATTTCATCAGGAGGTACCAGAAATTTATGAAGGTACAATTGGTATTAAATCAGTTGCTAGAGACCCTGGCAGTAGAGCTAAAATATGTGTTCAATCAAAAGATAGCTCCATAGATCCAGTAGGAGCTTGTGTGGGTATGAGAGGAAGCAGAGTTCAAGCAATTGTTAATGAGTTGCAAGGAGAAAAAATTGACATTATTAACTGGACGGAAGATGCATCTTCTTTAGTTAAGAGCGCATTATCACCAGCGGAAGTAATGAAAGTTATTATTGCACAGGATGATAGAAGAATAGAAGTTGTGATTGATGAAGACAATTTAAGTAAAGCAATTGGAAGGCGTGGGCAAAATGTTAGGCTAGCTTCTAAATTACTGGATTATGAAATTGACATACTAACAGATAAGGAAGAATCTGAAAAAAGACAATCTGAATTTAAATACAATACTGAAAAATTAGTTAAGAGTTTAGAAATAGATACAACTATGGCTCAACTTCTTGTTGCTGAAGGCTTTTCAACTATAGAAATAATTTCCAGTTCAAGCATAGCTGATTTTTTAAAGATCGAAGGTTTTGATGAAGAAACTTCAACAGAGCTACAAAATAGAGCAAAAGAATTTATTCAAGAAGAGTCAGAGGAGATCTCTAAAAAAGTAAAAGAATTAGGTATCGAAGATGATTTGGCAACTCATACAGGACTTAGTCTTGGAATGCTTTTGATACTGGGAGAGGATAATATCAAAACTTTAAAAGATTTTGCTGAGTTAGCCACGGACGAGTTGATTGGTGGATATGATGAAATCAAGGGAAAAAGAGAAAAATTTGATGGTATACTTGAAGAGTTTGATATTTCTAGAAAAGATGCTGACGACTTAATTATGCGAGCTAGAAAAAAAGTTTTCGACATTTAATGAGTACCAAGGTGAAAAAAAATGAGCACAAAAGAAAAGAAAAAAAAGTTAACGTTAAAAAATTTTACTGGAAGTGCGCCCAGTTCTGTAAATAAGATACAAGTTCAAAAAACATCTGCTATCTTTGGGAAAAAAGAAGATGTAAAGCTAGAAGCCCCCGTTCCAAACAAAACAACTAATGAAGAGATTTCGGATGTTAAATCCAAATCAGTACCTAAAGTCAGTGTTGTTGAAAAGCCTAAGTCGGCTAAAGAATGGGCAAAAGTAAAAATTCAAGAAGAGCTTTCTCGTAAAGCAGATAAAAAATTAGCAGGAAAAAAAAGAGACTACAGATTGACAGTTACGAAAGCTTTGTCAGAAGAGGAGGAAGTTCAAGTCAGAAGTCTTGCAGCGGTAAAAAGATCAAGAGAGAAGTTGTTTAAAAAACAGAATGACCAAGATGCGGATGATCAAAAAGTAATTAGACAAGTTAAAATTCCAAAAGTTATTACCATTCAAGAGCTAGCCAATAGAATGGCCGAAAGAGCTAGTGCTGTTATCAAATATCTTTTGTCTAAAAAAGTAAAAGTTACTATTAATCATAGTATTGATCAAGATACTGCTGAGTTTATTGTAAAAGAATTTGGACATGAAATTCTTAAAGAGGAAGAGCCAGACAAAGTTCTAAAAGATATTTTATCTAAAGATAAAGATTTAAAAAATGCAGTTTCTAGACCGCCAGTTGTTACGGTTATGGGGCATGTTGATCATGGAAAAACATCTCTCCTAGATTCTTTGAGAGAAACGAATGTAGTTTCTTCAGAGCACGGTGGTATCACGCAGCATATTGGTGCGTACCAAGTAAATGTAAACAATAAAAATTTAATTACATTTATTGATACACCAGGACATGCTGCATTTACTGAAATGAGAGCTAGAGGATCCAAAATTACGGATATTGTTATTTTAGTAGTTGCTGCAAACGATGGAATTAAGCCACAAACGATCGAGGCAATTCAGCATGCTAAAGCAGCGCAGGTGCCTATTATTGTTGCGATTAATAAGTGTGATTTGCCAGGTGCGGATCCTACAAAAGTTAAGAATCAACTTTTAGAACACGAATTAATTGTTGAAGAAATGGGAGGAGACGTTTTGAGCGTAGAAATATCTGCTTTAAAAAAAACAAATTTAGAAAAATTAAAAGAATTAATTGTACTGCAGTCTGAAATATTGGATATGAAGGCAGACTCAACTATAGCAGCAGCAGGTATAGTTGTTGAATCAAGATTAGATAAAGGAAGAGGACCTGTTTCAACTGTTTTAATTACCAAAGGAACCTTGAAAAAAAGCGATCTATTTGTTAGTGGTGCTTCTAATGGAAAAGTAAGAGCAATTTATAATTATAAAGGAGAATTAATTAATGAGGCTCTTCCATCCACCCCTGTTGAAATTGTAGGGTTTCAAGGAGTTCCTAATGCTGGAGATGACTTTGTTGTAGTAGAAAACGATTCTAAAGTAGAGGAAATTGTAGAATATAGAAAACAAGAGCTTAAGGATAAAAAAACAGCAGGTAATAAAAAAGCCGATATTTTTGGCGAAGAACCAGAGGAATCTTATAATATTATTCTTAAAACAGATGTTAATGGTTCTTTAGAAGCGCTAGCTAATGCCATTGAAAAAATTAATATTGAAAATATAAAACCTAAGATTATTTTATCAGCTGTTGGCCCTATAACAGAAACGGATGTAACTTTAGCAAAAGCTTCAAATGCAATTTTACTTGGTTTTAACATTCGACCAAATAAGGAAGCAAAAGATTTAGCTAGAAGTTACAAATTAGAAATACTCTACTTTAATATAATTTATGAAGCATTAGATCATATAACTAAAAAAATATCAGGTTTGCTTGCTCCAGAAACTAAAGAAGAAAGCCAAGGCACTTGTGAAGTGTTAGAGGTATTCAGTGTTTCTAAGGCAGGAAAAGTAGCGGGTGTTCGAGTTACAGATGGAGAGATTAAAAATAGTTCTGAGTTAAGACTTATTCGTGACGGAGCCGTAGTTTATACGGGAAAAGTAAACAGTCTTTTTAGAGAAAAAAATGAAGCTAAAGAAGTTAAAGCAGGTCTAGAATGTGGTGTTTCTATTAAAGATTTCAATGATATTAAAAAGGGAGATATAATAGAATCTTTTAAAACCATTACCATTGAAAGAGAGATTTAATGGACCATGAAAATACTTCAAAGCCACTAACTCAAAGACAACTTAAGGCAGGAGAAAATTTAAAAAAAATAATAGCAAATATTTTTATTAAAGATCAAATAGTTTTACCTGACATTTCCACAAGAATTGTAACCGTTACAGAAGTAAGAGTTAGTCCAGATTTAAGGCATGCTCTAGTTTATTTTATCCCGCTTTCTGGAGAAAAATCAGAGATTACTTTAAAAACATTAAATCAATTTTCATACGAAGTTAAAAAAAGAGTAAAAGGATCATGGACAGCTAAGTTTCTTCCAAATTTGCGATTTGTCCTAGACCAATCTTTTGATTATGCGGAAAATATTGAAAAACTTATTTCTACTAACTTAAAATCAAAATGAATGGATGGATTAATATCTACAAACCAAAAGGTTACACATCTACCTATTGTTTGAATGTTATTAAATCTAAATTTAAATTAAAAAAAATTGGCCACGCAGGAACACTAGATCCATTAGCAGAGGGTATTTTGCCTGTTGCAATTGGAGAGGCAACAAAATCAATCCCTTACCTTTCTGAAACAAAAAAAAGTTATTTATTTGAAGTATTTTGGGGGAAGGAAACTACCACACTAGATTCGGAGGGAGAAATTACCAAAACATCAGAAGTTATTCCTTCAATCGAGGATATTAGAAAAGTAATAAAAAATTTTATTGGAGATATTCAGCAAGTACCACCCAAATTTTCTGCTAAAAAAATTGATGGAAGACGCTGTTATGATTTAGCAAGAAATAATGAGGACTTTGAACTAAAAGCTGTAACAGTTAAAATTTTTAATTTGAGAGTTCTTTCTCACGAGCAAGACAAAACTTCTTTTTTGGTTACCTGCGGTTCAGGAACCTACGTTAGAAGCATAGCTAGGGACTTGGCGTACACATTAAATACTTTTGGGTATGCTTCTAAAATATTTAGATGCAGATATGGTAACTTTTCTAAAAAAACATCACTAAATATGGATTTTATTGTAAAAACATTAGAAAAATCAGAATTTTCTAAATACTTGCTTGATATTGAGAAGGTTTTAATACATATACCATCCATAAAATTAGAAGATAAAAGAATAAAGCTTATTAAGAACGGAATGAAAGTAAGCATGTTGGAAGAGTTTGGAGAAATAAATATCAAAAGTTTAATTGCCCAAAATCAAAACCAGGTACTCGCATTCGGAGAATTAAAATCTGGATTTTTTTATCCCAAAAGAATTTTAAATATATAAAAGGTTATGCCAAAGAAAAAAATTGAAAAAAAAGAAGTGATTGCAGGATTGCAAAAACACAAAACCGACGTCGGTTCATCAGAAGTTCAAATCGGTATTTTGACTGAAAGAGTCAAATATCTAACGGAGCACTTTGCTAAAAATAAAAAAGACAAACACTCAAACACAGGATTAAGCAAAATAATTACTCGAAGAAAAAAATTACTAGAATATTTGAGCAAAAAAGAGCCATCTATTTACAGGAAAGTTTTAGAGCAGTTAGGTTTGCGTAAATAGAAACTTATGTTCAACATTACAAAAAAAGAAATTACTTGGGGCGATAAAAAATTAACATTAGAAACAGGCAGAGTGGCACGTCAAGCCGACGGAGCAGTTATGCTTACCTGTGGAGAGACGGTTATCTTGGCAACTGCAGTAGCAGCAAAACAAGCTAAACCAGACATGGATTTTTTCCCCTTAACAGTTAACTACCAAGAAAAATATTACGCAGCTGGAAAAATTCCAGGTGGTTATTTCAAAAGAGAAGCTAGGCCCACTGAAGCTGAAACACTAATTTCAAGGTTAATCGATAGACCTATCAGACCTTTATTTCCAAGCTCATTTAGAAATGAAACTCAGGTGTTACCTACGGTAATATCTTATGACAAAGAAAACGATCCAGAAGCATTAGCGTTAATTGCAAGTTCTGCAGCTTTAGCTATTTCAGGAATTCCTTTTATGGGACCTGTTGCTGCTGCAAAAGTAGGAATGATCGATGGAGAATTTGTTTTAAATCCAACGAAAGAGCAAATTAAAAGTTCACAACTAGAACTAATCGTTGCTGGTACAGAAGACGCAGTATTAATGGTTGAATCAGAAGCATCAGGTTTGACAGAAAAACAAATGCTAGATGCGGTTAAATTCGGTCATGATAAAGCTAAAGAAGTTATCAATTTGATTAAAGAATTTGCAAAAGAAGCAGGAAAAGAAAGATGGAAAATAGAAGAGAAAGATTATTCAGAACTTAAAAATAAAATTTCTTCAGCTGTTGACGATGATTTGCAAAAAGCATTTGATGAATCGGATAAGCAAATTAGAACTGGTTTAATTAGTGCAGCTAAAGAAAAAGTAGCAACTATGTTCGAAGGTGATGAAACTTATTCTAAAGTTGAAATCGGCGACCAATTCAAAAGTGTTGAGAAAAAAATTGTAAGAACACAAATTTTAAAAGATGCAAAAAGAATTGATAGAAGAAAACTAAACGAAGTTAGAGATATCAACTGTGAAGTGGGTGTTTTACCCAAAGTCCATGGTTCTGCATTGTTTACAAGAGGAGAAACTCAAGCTTTAGTGGTGACTACTCTAGGAACATCAGATGATGAACAAAGATTAGAAACTTTAGATGGAGCCGAACGATCAAGATTTATGCTTCATTATAACTTTCCACCTTATTCTGTTGGAGAAGTTGGACGTATCGGAACTGGACGAAGAGAAATTGGTCATGGTAAATTAGCATGGAGAGCAATCAATTCTTCACTTCCTTCCAAAGAAGAATTTCCTTACACATTTAGAATTGTTTCTGAGATTACAGAATCCAATGGTTCGTCTTCTATGGCAACTGTATGTGGAGCATCGCTTGCATTAATGGATGCTGGTGTGCCTATCAAAACACCAATTGCAGGTATTGCAATGGGACTTATTAAAGAAGGTGATGACTATTCAATCCTTAGTGATATTTTGGGAGATGAAGATCATCTTGGAGACATGGATTTTAAAGTAGCTGGAACTAAAGATGGAATCACTTCTCTTCAAATGGATATTAAGATTACAGGAATTACATTTGACATTATGGAAAAAGCTTTAGATCAAGCTAAAGAAGGAAGAATTCATATTTTAGGTGAAATGGCGAAAGCTTTAACTGAGTCTAGAAAAGAGCTTTCTAAAAACACTCCTAAGATGGAAAGAATTCAGGTAGATAAAAAAGATATCGCAGCAGTGATTGGAAAAGGTGGAGCTACTATTCGAGAAATTGTAGAGCTTTCTGGAGCTAAATTAGATATCAATGATGACGGTATGGTAACTATTGCCGCTGCAGACGAAGAATCTAGAATGAAAGCAGTTCAGATGGTTAAAGATATCGTTGCTAAACCAGAAATGGGAAAAATCTATAAAGGTAAAGTTGTAAAAATTATGGAATTTGGTGCATTTGTTAATTTCTTAGGAAAACAAGATGGACTAGTTCATATATCTCAGCTTGCTGCTAAGAGAGTAGAAAACGTGTCTGATGTCGTTAAAGAAGGCGATGAAGTATCTGTAAAAGTAGTAGGGTTTGACAGAGGAAAAGTTAAACTTTCTATGAAAGAAGTTACAGAAGATACACAGTCCAAAGATTAGGGCACCTGGCAACAAGAAGGCCTACTTGCTTTTCTATTTGTTAGAAGAATAAACGCTTATTCACATTATTTTGAGAATTTAGTTGGGAATCACTATTGCAGAGATTATAAAAGAAATTGTACATTTTTGCTCAACTGCTAAGCAATATTTTTATGCTATGTTTTTAGGATCTGGCATACCAACTTTATTGTAGCCAGCATCTACATAATGAATTTCACCTGTTACTCCGCCAGAAAGATGACTCACTAGGTACAAAGCAGAGTTCCCAACATCATGTATGTCTACATTTCTTTTTAATAAAGAGTGGTCTGCATTCCATTTATATAAAAATTTAGCATCTCCTATCGCAGAAGCTGCTAATGTTTTAATAGGACCAGCGCTAATAGCATTTACTCTAATTCCTTTTCCACCAAGATCTCTTGCTAAATATTTAGTACTTGTTTCTAATGCAGATTTGCAAACTCCCATAACATTATAATTTGGAATAACTTTATTAGACTCGTACGTTAATGTTAGCATGCTTCCACCTTCGTTCATAATAGGAGCTGCTTCTTTAGCAACCTCTGTGAATGAAAAGCATGAAATTAACATACTCTTTAAAAAATTTTCTCGAGAGGTGTCCAAGTATTCTCCTGAAAGTTCAGACTTATCTGAGAAGGCAACAGCATGAATAACAAAATCAATATTGCCCCACTTTTTTTTAATATCTGAAAAAGTTTTAACAATTTGTTCCTTGCTTTCTACGTTGCAATCTAAAGTAAATTTAGATCCTAAAGATTCTGCAAGTGGTATAACCCTTTTTTTAAGTGCGTCTCCAACATAGGTAAAAGCTAATTCCGCTCCATGCTCAGCTAATTTTTGTGCAATTCCCCAGGCTATAGAACGATTGTTTGCAACACCCATGATTAAACCTTTTTTATTCTCTAATAATTTCATGATTATATTTTTTCAAATACTAGTGCTGCATTAGTACCACCAAAGCCAAAACTATTAGACATGACGGCATTAAGCTCAACATCTTTTTGCACTTCAGTGACGATAGGAAATTTTTTAGCGTTTTCATCCATTTCATTTATATTAGCAGAAGCTGTAATAAAATTATTTTTCATCATAATTAAACTGTAAATTGCCTCATGAACCGAAGCTGCTCCTAAGGGATGGCCAGATAAAGATTTTGTTGAACTAATTTTTGGAATGCTATCTTTAAAAACTTCACCGACAGAATTTAATTCTGTAATATCTCCAACTGGAGTTGAGGTCCCGTGGGTATTGATATAATCAATTTTATTTCTTGCAGTACTCAAGGCTAATTGCATACATCTAACAGCACCTTCTCCTGAGGGGGCAACCATATCATAGCCATCTGATGTTGCTCCATAGCCAGTCAATTCTGCATAAATTTTTGCTCCTCTTGTCTTAGCATGCTCCAATTCTTCTAAAACCAAAACTCCACCACCTGCAGCAATAACAAAACCATCTCTAGTTTTGTCGTAGGCTCTAGATGCTTTTTCAGGAGTGTCATTATATTTTGAAGATAATGCTGTCATAGCATCAAACATAGCTGTCATTGCCCAGTGAAGTTCCTCGCTTCCTCCAGCAAACATTATCTTTTGTTTTCCAAATTGGATTAATTCCATGGCATTTCCAATACCATGGCCACTCGTAGCGCAGGCTGAACTGATCGTGTAGTTAGTTCCTTTAATTTTAAAAGGAACAGCAAGAGTAGCTGATGCTGTACTCGCCATTGTTCTAGGTACAATAAATGGACCCATTAATTTTGGAGTTTTAGCTCTTGTTTTGTCTACTGAAAGAACAACATTTTCAATTGATGGTCCTCCAGAACCCATAATAATTCCTGTTTCAAAATTACTAACTTCTTTTTCCTCAAGTCCAGAATCTTTGATAGCTTCTTGCATGGCAATGTAGTTGTATGCAGAACCAGCACCCATAAATCTAATAGTCTTTCTATCTATAAAATCTTCGAGCTTAATGTTTGGTTTTCCATGGATGTGACTTTTTAAATTATAATCTTTGTATTCCTGACAAAAAGAAATTCCAGACTTTCCATTAATAAGTGATTGAAAAACCTCTTCTTGATTATTTCCCAAACAAGAAACAATCCCCATTCCTGTTATTACTACTCTTTTCATTTTGCCTCCTTGAATAATCCAACTTTTAAATTTTTAGCTTTATAGATTTCCTTATTATCTGCCAAAAGTATTCCGTCTGCAAGTCCTACAGAAGTCTCACCTTTTTTTAAAATTTTTTTTATATTAATAACGTATTTTGTCATTTTTACAGTCTGCAATACCTCTCCCACAAACTTTACCTCTCCCACTCCAAGAGCTCTTCCTTTTCCAGGGTTTCCTTCCCATCCTAAAAAAAAACCAACTAATTGCCACATGGCATCCAAACCTAAACATCCAGGCATGACTGGGTCACTTTTAAAATGACAGTCAAAAAACCAAAGATCTTTTTTTATATCAAGCTCTGCTTCAATTATGCCCTTACCAAATAAACCTTCATTGTTATTAATTTTATTAATACGATCGAACATTAACATAGGAGGCAAAGGAAGCTTTGCATTTCCCTCTCCAAACATGTCACCATTTCCACAGCTCAAAAGATCTTCGTAGGTATAGGTATTTTTTTTAGTCATTTTGGAAATTATTTAGATTGTTATTATTTATTTATCCTAATTATAAATAATTTTTATGTATAAAACTAGTTCATAATTTCTTTATTATTTAGTCCCCATAAAGAATTTTTTTCAACCCATCCAGAAAAAAGATTATTTTTGACCTTGCACCAATTCAAAGAACATTTTGTTATAGTGGCAACTTCTGATTTAGATATTCTAAAAATAGGACGAGAATAAATGGTCGGTTTTAAAAAAATTAAAATATTTTCTTTAATAAATAAAACAGATCTTTTTTTTGATAATTGAGAAACATGCACCCATCCAGTGTCATTTTCAAAATCTTTAATTTTTCTCCAGTTATAATATTCATCTACAATCAATACAGGCAAGCCTTTTTTTTCATAAACCCACTTTATAGGAGATGTTCTAGAGGGTGCTATTCTTACATTCACTTTGCTATTTCGCAGACTTAAATATCGAAGATTATCTTCTGCGTTAGAAAAAGAATTTAAATTGAAAAAAAACAATACAAAAAAAAAGGAAGAAATTATTTTTTTCATTATTTATGGTTCTTACAATTTTTTTTTAGGTTTATTAATCTAAAAATTGTTTTTTCTAAATCTACAATCAAAATTTTTCCACAGAGAGATTCTTTAAAAGATAAGATTTCTTTGATAGCCTCATTAGACATAAGGGTCCCAATAACTCCAGCTATTGTTCCAATTATGCCATGCGCCTGGCAATCGCTATCATCATTACTTGGCGCTTCTGGCATAAAGCACCTTAAGCAAGGAGAGTTTTGTTTCTTATCTTTAAAGTTAAAAACAAATAATTGACCAATGAATTTACTAATGGCGCCAAGAATTAAAATTTTATTATTTTTTTTGCAGTAATCATTGATCTCTAGCTTGCTTTTGAAACTGTCAGTTCCATCTAAAATTATCTCATAATTTTTTGCAATAGAGCCTATATTTTTTTTAGTAATTTTTTTTTTAAAGGTTTTTATTTTTATTTTTGAGTTTAGAGAAAGAATTTTTTTCTTGGCTATATCTACTTTGTATTTTCCTAAGTTATTTTTTTCATAAAGAATTTGTCTATGCAAATTAGAAAGAGATATTATATCTGAATCCGCAATACCTATAGTTCCCACACCAGATCTGGCCAGATAAGTTAAAGCTGGAGTGCCAAGACCACCCAGTCCAATTATTAAAATTTTGCTATTAATAATCTTAGCTTGTCCATCGATATTAATTTTTTTTAAATTAATTTGACCCGAATATCTTTTTATTTGCTCGTTGGTAATTTTCATTTTTATTGACCAGTAGATCCAAAACCACCTTCTCCTCTAATTGTTTCAGAAAGATCTTCAGTTTCCGTCAATTTTACTTTTACAATTGGACAAACTACCATTTGAGCTATTCTTTGAAATTTTTTAATAATAAAATTATCTTGCCCTAAATTAATAAGTAGAACTTTAACTTCTCCTCTGTAGTCAGAATCTATAGTGCCAGGTGTATTAACTACAGAAATTCCATTTTTGAAGGCAAGTCCCGAGCGAGGGCGAATCTGTATTTCCATATTGGTAGGCATTGCTACGCTAATACCTGTTGGGATTAATTTTCTTTCCCCTGGCATTAAAATGATATCATCATTTATATAAGCTTCAAGATCAAGCCCCGAGGAACCATCAGTCTCATACTTAGGCAAATTAACATCTTTAAATATTTTTTTAATTAATATTTCTGACATTTGATTCTTCCAATGAGTTTATAATTCTATTAACAATTTCTACAGCAATCTCTGACTTTGCAATCTTAGAAATTTTTTCTACTTTTTGGTCTCTGTAAATAATAGTAATTTCATTGTCGTCTGAATTAAACCCTATTGATTTATCAGATACATCATTTGCAATAATCCAATCGCATCTTTTATTGTTAAGTTTTTTTAAAGAATTTTCTAATAAATTTTCTGTTTCTGCGGCAAATCCAATTACTAATTTTGGTCGATGCTCATTATGATTTGAAAGATATTCTAGTATGTCAATATTTTTTGTTAATTTTAAATTATATTCGGACATCTGGTCTTTTTTCATCTTTTCATTTTTATACTCAGTATGAAAATCGACAACAGCGGCAGCACACACGGCTATGTCTACTGGTAATAAATTTTGACAAGCATTCAGCATTTCTTGAGCGCTAGTTACACTGATTACTTTGAGATCTTTAGGGTAGTCTAAATTAGTCGGGCCTGTAACTAAAGTTGTATCAAAACCTGCTTCAAAAAGTTTTTTTGCAATTTCATACCCTTGTTTTCCAGAAGATTCGTTGGACATATATCTGACAGGATCTATATATTCTCTAGTTGGTCCTGCAGTCACAAAAGCTTTTTTGTTCCTAAAATGATTATTTTTTTTAATAAAATAGTACTCTAGAGATTTTTCAATTTCGTTAATTGAAGACATTTTTCCTTCCCCAGCTTCTCCACAGGCAAGCTCCCCTATGGCAGGACCTATAAATTTATAATTATAATTTATCAACTTTTGAATATTTTCCTGAGTTGCTGGATTATTCCACATCTCTACATTCATCGCCGGTACTAAAAAAATATCTTTATTTGATGCTGATACTACGGTTGAAATAAAATCATCAGCAGCCCCGTTTGATAATCTCGATAATAAATTGCTAGTTGTGGGTGCAATTAAAATAACATCACACCATCTAGATAGTGCAATATGATCCATCTCTACTTCATTATTTACATCGAAATGATTATCGTAAACTTTATTTTGAGATAGAGATGCGATTGATAAACTAGTTACAAATTCTTTTGCAGTTTCTGTTAGAATTGTTTTAATTTCACAATTTTTTTTTTTAAAATTTCTAATTAAATCTAATATTTTGTATGCAGAAATTCCGCCTGAAACAATGAGTAGTATTTTTTTATTATCTAAACTTTTCATAAAGTTTATTTGAATAGTAATAAAGCAATAACAGCAACAATTAATAGTTTAATAATAAATGAGTTTTTTTCATTTTTTAATTTATTTTTTTGTATTTCTAAATTTTTAGCAATATCTGGACCTGAATTTATAGAAGATGATTTTGCAACAAAAAATTCCAAGGCTTTAGTAGCCTGATCCATTAGCTTAGGAATCTCGGGTAGCCTGCTCATTACTTCATTTGTGGTATTAACTACTTGATCCAACTTATTTTTTGGCCCCATTTCTCTTGTTAGCCATCCCTCAAGGATTGGTTTGGAAATATCCCATATATTAGCTTCTTCATCCAATGACCTTGCGACACCCTCCACAACTACCATATTTTTTTGTAATAGCAGCAATTGAGGTTGCGTTGTCATATTAAATTTTTCTGTAATTTCAAATAACTGCGATAACAATCTTCCTGCAGATATGTTCTTAATTGATTGGCCAAAAATTGGCTCTCCAATAGAACGTAATGCTTGAGAAAAAGATTCCTTGGATTCACTGGAAGGAACGAGACCTGCTTTAAAATGAACCTCCGCTACTTTTTCATAATCTCTTTGAATAAAGCCATAAAGAATATCAGCTAAATACTTTCTGTTGTTTTTGTCTAACCTTCCCATAATACCAAAATCAACTGGAATAATATTTCCCTTCAAATCAACAAAGAGATTTCCTTGATGCATATCACCATGAAAAAAACCATCTCCAACTGCCTGCCTTAAAAAATTTTGGATAACTGCTCGTGCCAATTCTTTTTTATTGATGTTGGACGAATTGATTTTTTCAATATCTCTCATCGGTATTCCTTCTACTTTTTCTAAAGTAAGCACTCTTTTGCTAGTAAAATCCCAATAAATTGAAGGTACTTTGAAAAAAGGATCATTATTAGTGTTGTTTTTAAGCTCATTGGCCGCCGCCGCTTCAAATCTTAAATCCATTTCGATACTCGTAATTTCCTTAAGAAGATGAATTATTTCTACAAATTTTAGTCTTCTGGTTTTTGGAACAAAGCTTTCGACTAAATAAGCTAACAGCATTAATGCATCTAACTCTTTGTTAAAAATTTTTTCGATATTTGGTCGTAGAATTTTAATAGCTACTTGCTTCTCACTATTGTTGATTGATGCAAAGTGGACTTGAGCTATTGAGGCAGCTGCAATGGGTTCAGAAATATTTGTAATTTTATTGAAAGTATCATCTCCTAGCTCTTTCCTTAAACTTTCCTTAGCTTCTGCAAGACTAAATGCAGGCATCCTATCTTGTAACTTTTGCAAATCTTTAGCTAAAGTTTCTCCAACAATATCAGGACGCGTACCTAAAAATTGCCCAAGTTTTATAAATGTTGGCCCAAGTTGTTTTAATGCGTTTGCAAATTTTTCACTAGAGGGAACGTTAAGATCTTTTTTTGAAGCATTTAATTGAAATCCAATTATTTTGAAGAATATCTTTATTAATAGTGGTGGGTTGTAAACTTCTTCAAAATAACAAAGAGCATCTGCCTTGGCTAAAGATCTTCCAATTTTAAATAAGCTATATAACTTTTGAAACATTAAATTTTCCAAGCAGTATGAATAGAAACAATCCCACCCATTAAATTAATATAATTTACGTTTTTAAATTTAGACTGTTCTAGCATTACTTTAAACTGATCTTGAGTATAAAAATTTTGTATACTGCTAGTAAGATATTCATATGGAGCTTTATCTCCCACAATTAGCTCTCCAATAGTAGGAATTGCCTTAGAATAAAGTCCATATAGCTCTTTTAGAATTGGTTTTTCAACTTTAAAGAATTCTAAACACATAAACTTCCCCCCTCTTTTTAATAATCGATAAGCTTCATCAATGGCTTTTTTTGTATCAAAGGTATTTCTTATGCCAAAGCTTATAGCGTAGATATCTAAAATTTTATTTTGTAGAGGAGTATCTTCAGCTGGTGAGCATATTTCGTTTATTTTTTTATTGTCTTCAAAATACTTAGACCCTTTTTTTAACATTAAATAATTTGGATCCATTCGTATTATTTTTTTATAATTATAATTTTGGCAAATTATTTTTGCTATATCTCCAGTGCCAGAAGCCATATCTAAAATGGATTCATTCTTCTTAACATTCATTAATTTGACAAATTCTTTTTTCCACAATCTATGAGATCCAAGAGACATAACATCGTTCATCACATCATATTCGTCATGAACTTTGTCAAAAACGCTTCTAACGACTTGTTTTTTTGATTTTGAAATTTTCATTGTGATATATACAAATATAAAACATTAATAATTTTATAATAGCCTATTTTTTATGCCTGAACTTCCAGAAGTCGAAATTACCAAAAAAACACTAGAGAAGTATGTGCGGGACCAATATATCGCAGATATAAAAATAAAAAATTACAATTTGAGATATAAAATTGACAAAAATTTTAAGAAAAAAATTATAGGTGCAAAAATAAACAAAATTACTCGACGATCTAAATATTTAATATTTCATCTTTCTGATAAAAATTTTTTTATTATACACCTTGGAATGACAGGAAGAATATTAATAGGCATAAATAAAAAAAACAATGCCCCTCTAGATACAAGTTTTTATTCTTTAAAATCTCCTATCAACAAGCATAACCATTTATACTTTTTGTTTAAAAAACATGTCATGATTTATAATGACACAAGAAGGTTTGGTTTTATCAAGCATTATACTAAAGAGAAGTTTCTTAAATGCTCACACCTTACGTCCCTAGGTGTAGAGCCATTATCTAAAAATTTAAATTTTAATTATTTTAAATTAAAAATCCAAGACATTCGTAAATCAATTAAGAATACTTTAATGGACCAAACTTTTATATGTGGGCTTGGAAATATTTATGTTAACGAGGCTCTTTTTTTATCTAAAATCAACCCAAATAGAGGATCTCAAAAAATAACAGATGGGGAAATAATTTTGTTAATTAAGTTTATAAAACAAATCTTAGCCAAATCTATTATTTTTGGGGGGTCAACAATACGTGATTTTCACAACTCGGAAGGGAAATCGGGAGAGTTCCAAAATTTTTTTAATGTTTATGGAAAAGAAGATGAAAAATGTCCAAGAGTTAAGTGTAAAGGAACAATTAAAAGAATTGTTCTAGGGGGTAGAGCAACTTTTTTTTGCGCAACCTGCCAAAAAGAATAGTAGTTGACCGCTTTTAAAGCAATCTATATACATTGCGGCGTTTATGGCTAATACAAAATCTGCAAAGAAAAAAACTAAAGTAATTAAGAAAAAAACAGCAATTAATAGAGTGCGTATTGGAAAATACAAAAGCGCTATTACTCAAATGGAAGAGTTAATCAAAAGTGGTGACATAGCCAAGGTTGATAAATTTTTTTCTACTTTCCAATCTCAGTTGATGAAGGTTTCTAAAAAAGGTTCTATAAAAAAAACAACTGCTGCAAGAAAAATTTCAAGAATATCAAAAAAAATTTCTAAGATTAAAAAGTAGTAGTATCAAAATCTTTACCTTATCTATTAGTAGTGTTGAACCAAGAAATAAATCTATATTTTTTTTGAATAGTAATTAATTGATTACATAACAATCAAAAGTTGTTTTAACTTTTTCCCCAAAGCAATCTTAGGTTGATAAAAAAATATTTTTTTTATTTCACCTTTTAATTGATAATTTTTTTTTTTATTTTATAAAAAAAATCTTGCACTATATTGTTCAGCATATACAACTGCGCTCTCTAAAAATTATGAAAATTACCTCAGCACTAGAAAACAATGATGACCTAAAAAAAAATTGGTCCGAAGTTCAAAATAAATTAAAAGAAATTTATGGTTTGGATGTGTTTAAAAGCTGGATACAGAACGTGGAAGCAAAAGAAATTCAGCAAAACTCTCTTACATTAATAGTGAAAACAAGATTTGTTAGAGATTGGATCGTTTCTCACTACGCAGATAAAATTTTAGATTTTTTTCAAAAAATAGATAGCTCAGTAACTAGAATTCAATTTGAAATTCATGAAAGTTTTTATGTAGACAAAAAAACACAAACTAATGTTGTAGATTTTACAACGGGATCTCAGGTATTAAATTCCAAAGATTCTGGATACGCAACAAATAGATTAGATCATAGATTAACTTTTTCTAATTTTGTTGTTGGTGAAAGCAACCAGCTAGCCTTTTCAGCAGCAAAAAGAGTTTCAGAAACTCTCGGTCATTATAATCCTTTATTTATTTATGGATCTGTTGGTTTGGGAAAAACTCATATTCTTAATGCAATCGGAAATGAACTTAAAAAAACTGATAAAAAAATTATTTATTTATCAGCTGAAAGATTTATGTACCAATTTGTAAAATCTATTAAAAATAAAGATACCCAAAAATTTAAAGACGTATTTAGAAATGCAGATGTGCTGATACTTGATGACATTCAGTTTATTAGCGGTAAAGAAGTGACTCAAGAAGAATTCTTCTATACCTTCAATAGTTTGGTTGAAAACCAGTCACAAGTTATTATCTCTTGCGACAGGGCTCCAAACGATCTTGATAGAATACAGGATAGAATTAAATCTAGACTATCTGGTGGATTAGTTGTTGATATTCAGAACCCCGATATTGCTTTAAGACTGCAAATTTTAAAAAATAGATGCAAAACCGAAGAAACTTACTTTGGCAAGGAAGTTTTGGTAAATGATGACATTTTAAGTTTTATAGCTAATGAATTCAAGTCTAGTATTAGAGATATGTTGGGAGTTTTAAATAGAGTTATTGCTTCTTCGAGAATCCAAAACAAAGTACCAACCCTTCAGGATGCCAAGGTTATACTAAAGGATTTGCTTAATAGTATGCAGTCTGTTGTGACAGTTGAGGATATTCAAAAATTAGTAGTAAACTACTACAATCTAGCAATGTCAGATTTTTTATCTTCTCGAAGGTCTAGACACATTGCAAGACCAAGACAAGTTGCAATGTATTTGGCAAAAAAACTTACAACAAAATCATTACCAGAAATTGGAAGAAAATTTACAGGCAGAGACCACACAACAGTTATTCATGCTATTAAAAAAATTGAAGAACTGATGACAGCGGACAAAAAATTTGAATACGAGGTTCAGGATATTAGTAACAAAATCTTAAAAAGCAATTAAATGGAAATAAAAATAGATAGAAACATCATTTTAAAGTGCCTAACCCACATTCAGGGAGTAGTTGAAAAAAAAAATACTCTACCTATTTTAGCCAATGTCTTAATTGAAGCTTTTGATAATAAAATACAAATTTCTGCTACTGATTTAGACATCATCATTACAGAAAAAATTGATGCTGAAGTTATTAAAGAAGGTTCAACAACTACTACAGCCCAAGTTTTGTATGACTTGGTAAGAAAACTTCCAGCCGGAGCCAATATTCATTTAAATTTACAAAACGATAAAAGGTTAAAATTAATTTCTGGAAAATCTGATTTTAACTTAACTTGTTTACCTGCCAGCGAATTTCCAATTTTAGAAGACTCTATTGAAAGTGAATATTTGGAAATTAAGTCAAAGTACTTATCAAAATTATTAAACAAAACAAAATTTTCAATTTCAAATGATGAAACAAGACATTATTTAAATGGTATTTATCTTCATGCTACAGAAGGTGACAATCCTAAATTAATAGCAGTTGCTACAGACGGGCATCGTTTAAGCAAGACCCAAGTTGACTTAGAAGGAACTAAAAAATTTCACCCAGTAATTCTTCCAAAAAAAACTATATTTGAAATTATTAATATAATTAGTGAGGAGCCAGAAACCTCAATAAAGATTTTATCTGTAAGATCTAAAATAAAATTTATTATTAATGATATTATTCTTATTTCAAAAGTTATTGATGGAAAATTCCCAGATTATGAAAGAGTTATACCTAGTGATACTAGAAAAGAAGTCCGCGCTAAAGTTGCTGACTTTATAAGCGCAGTAGATAGAATAAAATCATTATCATTGGATAGAAAAGGTGTGATCAAAATTAATATAGAAAATGATAAAATTCGTTTTTTTATCAATGACTCATCTTCAGGTGAGGGAATAGAAGAGATCAATGCTGATTATCAGGGAGAAAACATAGAAATAGGCTTTAATTCTGGATATTTGATGGATATTGCAAACTGTATTCAAGATGAGAATATTATCTTAAAGCCAAAGGATGCAACTTCACCAATCATTATTAAAGATCAAAAAGATTTAGATAGTACTTATGTTGTTATGCCAATGAGAGTTGCCTAATGTCCAATGGCTTTTATTGAAAAAATTAAATTACAAAATTTTAAGTCTCATACTTTTTTTCAGTCCATTACACCCAAAAACAATATAGTTATTTCTGGAAATAACGGAATTGGAAAAACCAACTTACTAGAGTCCTTGTCTTTTTTTTCTAACTCAAAAGGAATGAGAGCAAACAAATTAGATAATTTTTTACAAAAAAAAAATAATATTCAAAGTAGATTCTCGCAAGTAGACTGTTCTCTTAAACAAACTAACTACTCAACAAACATCACGTATAAAATTTTTAAAGATAGCAATCAAATTCAGAAAGATTTTTTTATAGACGGTAAAAAAACTTCTAGCAATCAGATTAGCAGTCTAATTAATTTTATTTGGCTTTCTCCTCACATGGATAAAATTATGTACGAAGAAGGAAGCATTAAAAAAAACTTTATAGATAAAATTATTTCAAATTTAAATATAAATTTTAAAAAAAATTTATCTGATTTTAAAAAATTATCAGAAGAAAGAATTGCACTTTTAGTAAATAATTCAGATGAGAAATGGATTTCGATTATAGAAAGTAAAATGGCAAAATTTTTTTATTTAATTTTAAGTGAAAGAAGAAGTAAAATTTCTTTATTAAATGAAATTTCTAGCAATCAGTTAAAGTTATTTAGCGAATTTAAAATAAATATAATGAATGATTTAAAGTGCTCACTTAATAAAGAAGATGCATGTATTGAAGAAATACAAAAAATTTTATTTAATAATAGAAACCTAGATGTATCCATTAAACGAAACACTTTTAGTCCAAGCATAGATCGCATTACTTTTTTTGACTGTAAAAAGAATTTAAATTCTGAGCTTTGCTCAACTGGAGAACAAAAATCAATTTTATTGAGCATAGTTTTAGCTTTTGCCTGGATATACAAACAAGAAGATATTCAGTTTATTTTGCTATTTGATGAAATTTCTTCACACATTGACGAACAAAACATGGCAAATTTTTTTAGGGAAGTTGCAAAATTTGACACTCAAGCCTGGTATACAGGAACCAATAAAAAAATCTTTCAAGTCATTGAAAACAAAGCTTTTTTTATAGATTTGGCTTAATTGCGGGCTCTATTTTTGGCAATAAAAATGCTATAATACTTCTTCTTTTATAATCAAAAAAATGAGCAAAAACTTAGAAAAAATTGAAAAACCTGATTCTTATGGTGCAGATTCCATCAGAGTTTTAAAGGGTCTAGATGCGGTCAGAAAAAGACCTGGAATGTATATTGGAGACACGGATGATGGAACTGGACTTCATCACATGGTGTTCGAAGTAATAGATAATTCTATCGATGAGGCATTAGCAGGTCATTGTTCAAAGATTGATGTGTTTCTTAATGCGGATAAAACTGTGACTGTTTCTGACAATGGAAGAGGTATCCCTGTAGATATTCATAAATCAGAAGGAATTTCTGCAGCTGAAGTTATTATGACTCAACTTCATGCAGGAGGTAAATTTGATCATAACACCTACAAGGTTTCTGGAGGCTTGCATGGTGTCGGTGTATCAGTGGTCAATGCCCTTTCTGAAAATTTAAAATTAACGATCTCAAGAGAGAAGAAAAAATATTTTGTAGAATTTAAAAATGGTGCAGTAGTTAAACCTTTGATTGAGGTGGGAAATTCCGAGGAAACGGGAACTACTTTGACTTTTTGTCCTTCTACAGAAATTTTTACTTCTACAAATTTTCAAATAAGTATTTTAGAAAAAAGATTAAAAGAATTAGCATACCTTAATAAAGGCTTGGAAATAAATTTAACTGACCAAAGAAAATCTAAGCCACAAATTTTTAAATTTAAGTTTGAAGGTGGAATTAAAGAGTTTGTTGCAGATTTAAATAAAAATAAAGAAAAAATAAAGAATGATTCTGGTAAAGAGGTTTTGGATGATCCAATATATTTTATTGGTTCTAAAAATAATATTGAAGTGGAGTGTTCTTTGGTTTGGAATGCAACTTATAATGAGCAAGTTATGTGCTTTACAAATAATATACCTCAAAAAGACGGTGGAACCCATTTGCTTGGATTTCGTAATGCTATCACAAGGCTTATAAATAAATACGTTACGGATAATGGATTAGCTAAAAAAGAGAAAGTTGCGATTTCAGGCGATGACGTTAGAGAAGGGTTAATTTGCGTTTTGTCAGTCAAAGTTCCAGATCCAAAATTTTCATCCCAAACTAAAGAGAAGTTAGTTTCTTCAGAGGTGCGACCAGTAGTAGAGACAATTGCAAGTGAGAAGTTGTCAATGTGGTTTGATCAAAATCAAAAAGAAACCAAAATTATTATAGGCAAAATTATACAAGCTGCAGTAGCGAGGGAAGTTGCTAGAAAAGCAAGGGAAAGCGTAAGAAGAAAGAGTGCCCTGGATATAACTAGTTTGCCAGGTAAATTAGCTGACTGCCAGTCTAATGACAAAGAAATGGCAGAGCTTTTTATTGTTGAGGGAGATTCTGCGGGTGGATCAGCAAAGCAAGCTCGAAATAGAGAATTTCAAGCAGTGCTTCCTTTGAGAGGTAAAATTTTAAATACTTATGTTGAGAAAAAAAATGATCCATCAGAGAAAAAAAAAGTTTTTGCTAAAATGCTATCTTCTAATGAAATTATTACTTTGATTAATGCCCTAGGAACAGGGTTCGATCCTTTCCAGATTGAGAATCTAAGATATGGAAAAATTGTAATCATGACCGATGCTGATGTGGATGGTTCCCATATTAGAACATTGCTATTAACTTTTTTTAACAACGAACCTTTCAATCAGTTAATTAAGTCAGGAAGAATTTATATTGCTCAACCACCATTGTATAAAATGACAAAAGGTTCAAAATCTACCTACATTAAAAATGAAGAGGGCCTAGAAAATTTTATTATTTCAAATTCAGATATCTTAAAGTCTACTAAAAAAAACTCAGAAGAGTTTCAATCAATTTTTGATGCAGAAAAAGCAAAGTATACACTTCAAAGATTTAAGGGATTGGGCGAAATGAATCCAGAAGAATTATGGGACACAACTTTAGATCCAAAAAAAAATACTTTACTAAGAGTAAATTACTCTTCAGCTAGTGAAAAATTGGCAATGGAGGGAAATGAAGAAACTTCCCCTTCACCAGAAGACATTGAAATATTTGATATTCTTATGGGGGATGATGTTTCAAAAAGAAAAAATTTTATTAATACAAATGCAATTAATGTCAATAATTTAGACATTTAAGAATGAATCTTAGAAATATCTTTGGACTAAGCCAAGAAAATATCAAGTTAGAAATTTTAATAAACATTAGATGGATAGCCATCATCGGCCAATTATTTGCCGTTTGTTTAATATATTTTTATTATAGATTTTCATTCCCAGTTTTGGAGTGTTTTTTTATTATTTTATTTTCAATCTTAATAAATATGTGTCTGGAATTTTTTTTAAAAAATATTCAAAGACTAAATAATTTCTGGGCTACCATTAGTATATTGTACGACATCATGCAACTATCTTTGCTGCTTTACTATACAGGGGGATTAATTAATCCATTTTCTATTTTAGTCGTAGTTCCCTCAACTATTGCTGTTACATTCTTATCTAAGAGAAGCAGTGCATTTCTTGCTATTATTTCAATTGTCATAATTTCAATACTTGCAACTTTTCATAAGCCATTGCCTGGACCGGGTATCCTCATGCCAAAATATTATTTACTAGGTTTGTGGTCTGCCCTGTCAGTCTGTGTCATTTTTTTAGGTATTTATGCCTATGTTATTGCCGCTGAAGCTAGAAAAAGGTCGGCAGCCCTGAATAAATTAGAAAAATCTTTATCTAAAGAGCAGGAATTAAAATCTTTAGGTGGATTGGCCGCAGCCGCAGCTCATGAGCTAGGAACACCACTTGGAACAATAAATCTTGTTGTTGAGGATCTTAAAAAAGAACTTGGAGATAATAAAAAATATAAAAACGATATTGAGCTTCTTAGTTCTCAACTTGAAAGATGTAAAAGTATTTTAAAAGATTTATCTATAGATCCCAACAAACAAGATAGTTTTATTGAGAATATTTCTTTTAAAAATTTAATTAAAGAAGTCGTGTTTTCTTTTGACGTGCCTGACTCCAAAAAAATAGAAATTCATGATGAAAATTTTCATAGCAACATAATAGTTAATAGAAAAATAGAAATTATTTATGCTCTTAGAAATGTCATTGACAACGCTATTAAATTTTCTAGATCGATAGTAATTGTGAAGATCTTTGATCAAAATAATAAAATTTTTCTAAATATTTCAGATGATGGAGATGGGTTTCCAGAAGATGTTATTCAAGAGTTGGGTGATCCGTATATAAAATCAAGTGTAATTTCGGAAGATAAAAAAGGACTAGGACTTGGTATTTTTATTTCTAAAACTTTATTAGAAAGAACTAATGCTGAAGTTTCTTTTAAAGAAAGTCCTGAATTGGGCGGTGCTTCAGTTGTGATTGTATGGAAAGAAACGGATCTATTAAATAACTTAATTTAATTATTTTTTAAATTTATAGGATAATATTTTATATGCTAATTTTGCTGCAATAAAGTCACATGCATGTAAGTTTTTTTTAGGAGCTAATTCATTTATGTCCGCACCTACTATATTGGAGTTTTCAGAGGTAATTTTTAATACTTTCATAGCATCATTCCAAAATAATCCACCTGGCTCTGGAGTCCCAGTTGCTGACATTAAGCTTGAGTCAAATCCATCTAGATCAAAAGTAATATAGACATTTTTATTTTTGATCATTTTTTTAAATACATTGAGATTCCAATTTTTCATATCTTTTCCCCAAAATATTTTCATTTTCTCAGGTATGGATTTATAATACTTGTACTCATCGCTACACAAATTTCTTATCCCAAAAGAAATAATTTCTATATTTTTATAATCTAAGCATCTTCTCATAGCTGAAGCATGAGAAAATTTTTCTCCCTCATAGCCATCTCTTAAATCTGCGTGAGCATCTATTTGCAAAATAGTTATTTTTTTATATTTTTGTGAAAACGCTTTTATAATGCCAGGTGTAATAGAGTGTTCTCCACCAAGTATTAATGGGAACTCTTTTTTATCTAAAATATTTTTTGTAATTTTGCTCAGTTGATTTAGCGCGTCAGTCAATTTTTCTTTAATTTTAAATGGTTTTAAAGTGTTTATTTGAAAATTTTGATATGAATCTTGTAGTAATTCTTCGTTAAACAATTCTACTTGGTGAGATGCTTTAAGGATAGCCTTGGGACCATTTTTAGTTCCAGAACCATAGCTAACACTTTTTTCAAGTCCAAAAGGAACTACGCATACACAATTCTTAGACTTAGTTTTTTTAGGAAGACCCAAAAAACCTGACAAGGAACTTAAGTATGTCATTTTTTAAAAATACTTGAATAGCTTCTTCTAGGTCGGTCTTTCCAGTTCATTCTATGGTACACATCACTTGCTATGAGTGGAATAACGCTAGTTGCTTCAGCAAACACCATTTGTTCTTTAGTTGTATCGACTTTTCCCCATGAGCTAGCTTCTTTCAAAGTAGAGCTACTACACGCACCATCTCGAGAATCAGCAACTGTGATTTGAATTGCGTATTTATGCATTTCAACCTCTTTACCTAAAAGTTCAGCGCAAATAACAGTGTCTTGAATAAAATTTTTAGGAACACCTCCTCCGACCATAAACAGCCCTGAATTTTTAGACTGTATTTTTATCTCTGTTAGTTCTCTAAATTCACGAATAGAATCTATAGTCATATGCTTATCGGGATTTTGCTCTTGATGAATAACCAATCCAAAACCCGCTGAGCTATCCGTAAATGCAGGGCAAAAAATTGGAACTCCATGATCGTAAGCAGTTTCAATTAACGAGCCTTTCTTTTTAGAATTTTTTTTTAAATACCTTCCTAGTTCCCAAATAAATTCTCTTGATGTATAAGGCTTGGGATCTAAAGAATTTGCAATTTCACATATTATTTTATCACAAGCTTGCAACTCATTTTCATCAATATAGGTATCATAAATCCTATCAATATAATTTTCTCTTAGAATATTATCATCTTGAAATTGAGATCCTTGATAATGTCTAAATCCTAGAGCTTCAAAAAAATCCATATCAATGATGGAAGCACCAGTTGCTACTATCGCATCAATCATATTATACTTAATTAAATCAGAGTAGAGTTGCATACACCCTCCTGCCGAAGTAGAGCCTGCTAGAGTCAAAAAAATTGTACAATCCTTGTCACTAACCATTTCATTAAAAATCTTAGCTGCATTGCCTGTCTCTCTAGATGTAAAAGACATCTTGGCCATTGAATCCACAATAGGTCTTGCATCAAAGGAGGTGATATCAATGTGCTCCACAGTAGTTGATAGAAAAGAGGGTTTTTTTTTAGAATTCATTTTTTTATCCGAACAAATGTCTGATATTTTCGTTTTCATCAGCATCGTATATGGACATTATTGGCTTATCGCAAACATCATGAATTTCGTCTGAATAACAGCCATTAAACTTAGTTCTTAAGCTAAGGCCATAGGAGCCCAACTGACCAATCTCAATGTAATCTCCTTGCTTTATGTTCGAAGGTAACATGAATGGACCTTTCATAAAATCTATCCCATCACAAGTTGGTCCGTAAAAGCTGTAAGGTACCAATCTTTTTGTAAATGTTTTTTTTAATTGTATCGGTTTGGTAGGAAAAATAAATTGAGGTGTACCAGCATCAAATAACGAACCATAGGTCCCATCATTAATATACAAATTTTGTTTCTTTCTAAGCTCAACTCTCACTATTGTTGAACCACTTTCTGCAACTAGTGCTCGTCCTGGTTCGCACAGTAGTTCTGGCTGCGACTTTAAATTTAGTTTAGAAAAACTTTTTTTAATTTCATTAATATAGTTGATTAGTGGTTGAGGATACATATCTGGATAAGTTGTGGGAAATCCTCCTCCAACATTTATAAAGTTAGGTTCGATTCCTGTTTTTTTAATTAGACTACCAACATCCTTTAATGCCTTGGAATAAGAAATTGGGTGCATGCACTGAGACCCTACATGAAAACTAATCCCAATTTTGTTTGCAACTTCTTTTATTTGTTTTAGCAATGAAGAAGATTCGTAAACAGTAGCTCCAAATTTTTTTGAAAGATCAATTTCTGCATGCTCATTAGATGCCTGTATTCTTAGGTATAAAGTTAAGTCTTTTGCTCGATTAGTTGCTTTAAGAATTTTGTCTAGCTCATCTTT